>ERZ869925.824-NODE-824-length-18177-cov-14.256153_pt1 | contig 18177 bp, 32 predicted proteins | sample MGYA00579311_ERZ869925 | MGnify/ENA primary metagenome ERZ869925 (study PRJEB32216, sample SAMN09231817) | wastewater metagenome | place: USA: Maryland | collected 2016-07-30 | study: EMG produced TPA metagenomics assembly of the PRJNA472060 data set (Reclaimed...
AGAGTTTCACATTCAGCGATTACATCCGTTTTAATATCTTGGGCTTTAAAGCCATGATGATTAACATGATTTAACCAACGTTTACCTGAACCTATATAACTATTAACATCATATTTATTATTAGATGTATGCATGCCAAGATATTTAAGACCTAATGGACTTTCTTTAATATATAGTTGATATTTCATTTTAGAAATTAATTAGTTCATCATTAGCTACCTTAACTTTAACATTATAACGAATATTCTTCGTATTATTTATTGTCGTTTGTTTATAACTACCATCTTCTACAATTACTGGCCAGAAGCTTCCATTTAACTTAATCCATACAACAGGACTAGTTAACAATTGCACAAAATATTGAGCTTCATCTTCAGTTAACCAGGCTGTATTAAGTTGATAGCTTTGTGTTATATCAATATTATGATTTTGAATGCCGAAATCAGTCGAGACATATGTCCATTTGCCTCCACTTAAACCACCTAAGATGTGTTTACTTGATTTACGTGAAATACCCCCATCAATAGTCGAATCATAAATAAATGTAAAACTTCCAATACTACCTAAACGATCTAAGAAAGCGAGTTCATATTGGTCATATTTACTACATGTTCTATCGATATTTAAAGTATAATATTGACTTGTACGTGTGCCACTACCATTCGCAATCCAGTATCTATACCATTGAGTATCAGATTGAATAATTGTACCGCTACCTGAAACTAAAGATGTTGAAGGCATGTTATTCGGTCCAACACCAACGGCTAATACTGGAACACTTGTATTAACGATACTTGCTCGTCTAATAGTACCTTCATCGTTTTCAAAATAAATGTAGCTACCGTTTGTTGAATAGTTATTAAAAATATTTGTGACAAGATTAGTAGTTAAACGAACTTTAAAATCATCAGGTACTTCAGTTAACAAGGGGGCGGGGTTAGAAGTCGATAAATTAAATGTAGAAATAGTATATGATGGAAATTCTAAATGAGGTAGTCGCCCATTAAATACGGCTTTATCAGACACAGTTAATAGGTTTGCAAATATTGTTTTACGGTTATCTGCATAAGTTACGTCACCACCTATAGTTGGCCCACTGCCTGTAGTTGAGAAAGGAATATTAATTATTACACTATATTGATCAGGCACGGCAACTACTGTTTGTAACCCCTGTAGCATTGGTTTAGTTGTACCACCATCACTTTGAGCTACATTGATTTGATCACCAACAATAAATGTGTGGACATTCATACTTCCACCTCCACCTACTGGGTCACTAGTTAATTTAGTATAACCATTAAACGGGTCTGATGGTGTTGAACTATAAAATTCATAATCATCATATTCCCATGTTGTATTATACTCTTCACCTATTTGTAGGTTGTAACGTAAGTAACTGTTCGAAGCATTAATTGAAGAAGATACACTAGGTAATTGATTCGTTAAAAACGTTTGTAGTGTCTTGCTTATTTCGGCATGACAATAACCTGTAGTTGGCGCAGGTGGAATTCTCAAACGTTTAATTAAAGTTTGAGATGATGGTCCAGTTTTTTGATAAACGTCAACTATATAACGAAAACCTGGCATATTCTTATTAGTACTATCAAAATACCAATATACTGAATTATAAGCTGGTGTAAAATTTTCAGGGGATCCTATTTGTGAAATAGCCATGTTAGTTTAAGTTTTATTTTAAAATATATTCATCTAACCAAATAGTTAAGACTTCATCATTTATTTTTTCAAATTCAGGGTCATTTTCAACTTGACCCGTAATTGTCTTTAATTCACCAGATTCATTTGGAAAAGGTGGATCCATTTTACGTGTACCATTATCAACATATTCAAAATAATAGATAGCTTTAAGGTCATATGTATAATTATCTTTATTCATATTAATTTTAGCTTTAACTGACTTTAACATAGTACCAGTTCTAACTTTACCTGCCTCTAAGATATAGTTATGGTATAAATCTTCCAGTCTTCTTTCTAATGATGTTAATGGTTTTGGCATGTTTAATGGTTTTTACAATGACATGAAAAAGATTTAGACGAATAAGCTGAGTACCATTTTTGAAGTAAGTCTTCCTTTGATGTTGCAGCTAATGCTGCTTTATTAACTGGACTCTTTTGATAAGTACGTAATGCGGTGCACAGGCATTTGTCATTACCAACTTTCCAACCACCATTACCGTTATCAGCACCTAATCTAGAATGGGCCATTGAACGTACGGCAACATCATCACTCCAAACCATTGGTAAACTACCTATGGCTACACGGCCTAAAGAAGCTAACCATTGACACATTGGACACGTATCACCACCTTCAGGTACCCATTGTTCATAACCATAATCTCGTGGATCTTTCTTGTCTTGAGCTAATTTAATTAAAGTAATTCGATTCTTTAAATTATGTATTTCATTTTCATTTACCATATATCACTGATTTCAATTTTAGATTCAGGTTTATCTTTTCTATTTTCAAGTTCTAATTCAATTAAGATTAAAATTATCTTTAAAAGATTTAAGTTTGAGTTTTTCATTCATATTACTTTATTTTACTTAAGATATGTATCTCATTTATTTATGCGACTTCTTGTTATTAAGTAAGTCAAATAATTCTTTAAGTTTCTCACGTGTATATTCACCTGTTGCTACGCCTTGTTTGATTGCTTGATTCTTAGCACGCGTTTCACTAGATTTAGAAACAGGGTCATACGTATAGCACTTTCCTTGTGATCCCCATTTGTAACCAGGTTTATTATTCAGTTGGCATCTCGTTATTGGCATCGATTTTAAATTTATTTATTTCTGTTAAACAGTGAGTTAAAACTTGGTCATCTTCCCATGTTGTGTTGTATGCCCAGTCAATGTCGATTGCATAAATTTCATCATTAATTTGAAAACATAGTTCAGCTGTTAAGGTTCTATTTTGAATATCATCTCTTACTGAGTTTAAATAGAATTCTGGTTCAATTAGACCAAGTGATCGGAATTGTGGAAAGCTATACATTATATTAAATCATTATTTTCGATTGTACCCGGATTAGCAACTCTTGTATCAACACTAACATAATATACTTGTTGATATGTTGTGTCATTATCATTTTGAAAAGTTAAAGGGCATATATACCATTCTTGTGTTGGAAATAAAGTTGATGCAGGTGTTGTTGATGTAAATGTTGCGACAATTGTTGAAAAGTTATAATAAGTTGCAGTCACTACATCTGTATCAAAATTAACTTCTATTATGCATCTTTCGCCTGAATTAGCTGTAGCAGAAGAATTAGTCGATACCCCATTCTCAATAAATTGGCGCGCCAATGAAGCGCTTGTATTGCCCCATCCGATTGACATGACCGATGTACTTGGATTCGTTGGTAAAGTATTAGTATTATGTAGACACATGAAAACAATTCGAGCTGTAGTAGCTAAAACTAATTGACTAACTTTAACTCGGCCATTACCAGTTATCTTCTTAACGCTTGCTGCACGTGAATAATTAACGCCTCCACCTGAATTCTTATACAATGTATTATAAACATCATTAAAATTGCCTTGTGTATAATTAACAAGATTCTTAAATGACATTGAACGGCCACTATATGTATAAGGAATAGAGGGAGCTTCAGCTCCCTCTATAGTATTAATCTGAGCACTTTCATTTGTTACACTACCTACAATATCATATAATTTACTTATTTCATTTCTAAAATAAATAGTTGTACCGGTACCTGCAGGTTGACGATATTGTTTTGGATTGTATATGTAATGGCCTTGTGGGATTAATCCCTTTGAGTAAATTAAAGGTCTTGTATTGCGACCAGCATTATATAATCGTCTAACTTCATATTGATCTAAGACTCGATTATAGATTTGAATATCTCTAACTTTAAAGTTATTTGTAAAGTTTGCAGTATAGCCTCCTATACGTAAACCATCATTATTCAACATAGATAAAGCCGTATTATATGTTGTTGCGACTGTTGTTAAACCAATTCTTTGTCCGTTAACCCAGCATCTAAATAAAGTTACCGTATTTGGATTACCACCAGCTTTAGTAAACACATAATGATTCCAAGTATTTTGGGCTCTTGCCGGTGTTCTAAATCTCGATGTGCCACCAGCCCCATCTACACATCTTATCTCTATACGAGCTGACGCATCACAAAATATATTCCATCCTGCACCAGTACTAACAGTACCTCTATTATGCATAATCATGAAACTACTTACTGCTCCGATTGAATACATCCAAAATGAAATCGTAAAATCATCACCTTGATCAAAATCAAACACTGTTTCATAAGGGGCTTCAACATAAGTATTAGTTAGTTGTATACAAGCTTTACTTTGTTCTATAAGATGCATCATATTATTTCAGCTAAATTTTCATATGTTGAGGCGATCATGCGAGTACCATCATATACACATTGCAACAAAATAACTTCATTGTCAAAACCTAATTGTATACCAGCAGGAGTGTACCAACCTGCCGAAGTTGCTAATGACAAAGCAATAACACCTGATGCAACAAATACGAAGTTGTACACACCGATTTTAGCATTTGTAAAATCTATAACCGAATTCGCCGAGAATGTTATAACTTGATAATTACCATTTGAACAATCTATTGTGTATGTAGTATCTGAAGTACTTTCTGTATAAGCAACGAAATATTCTAATGAATCAATTTTAAGTTCACCTGTGATGTTAGTATTACCCGTTATATTGACCGTACCAGTAACGTCCACGTCAGCCGTAATTGTTAGCTGCGGTGTAGTCATGTTAATTAAAGTATCATGATTCAAGTCAATAGAGAATGTACTACCCCAAATGTAATTATCAATAAACAATCCAGGGTCTCCAATACCAATTCTGAAGTCTTCATAACCTAGTATTCCAAGAGTCGATCCAAAGATAGCGTCATTCGTTAAATAGAAGTAAGGTTCTAAATAGGCTTGACCATCAGATGTCATTGCTATATAGCCTCCTCCATTACCAAAATCTAATTGACTATTACCATCAACTGACTGTACGAAATTTCCGTGTATCTTAATATTCGTTGTATTCAATGTGTAATCATCTGCACATGTTACAGGGCCTAACAAAGCTACAGCTGCAGAGTAATTGCCGGTAATAGTTACATCGGCACAACCACCAATAAACGATCGTGATCCACCGAGATTAGATATAATGTTATATGAGCCACCAACGATAGCACTAGCATAGCCATTTGAATTATTGAAGTTACCACCTAGTGTTGCACCGTATACTTGACCAACACTGTTACCCTGGCCACCTGCTGCGATAGCTTGGCCACCAGATACAACATTTCCTAGTCCACCTACTGCGGTACTATTACCTGCATTCGCTGTGTTATTCTCACCGACTACAAATGCATATGTACCGTTAATGTTTATGTCAGCTACGTTATAAGCTCTTATTGAGTTAACGCCAGTACCAGTAATAAACATTTGAGTTGGCGTATTTATCAAATCGTTATAATCACCTGTAGTTGCTACAGTTGCTAAATTATCGATAGCTTCTTGTAAACCTATTATTACAGGGCATGCCGCAACATCGTCACAGTCTAGACCAGGGATATTATCAATTTGATATTGTAAATCAACTAATGTCTCATTAATTGTAATTATTGTAGGACAACTCGGAAGAGTTTCACATGTAATAAAATCATATTCAATAGGTTCAATTGAAGGCCAATCGATTTGATTTAATGGCATATTACAATCATCTTCAATTAAAGCTGAACTGATTGTTACATCCATACTCCAACCAACTAAATAATCATTTGTATAATTATTATATGGTATTAAAATATCAGAATTAAATTGAACTGTCCAGATTTCAGAATTTTGAAAGTTGTTAATTAACCACTTGCGAAGATCAATTAAATGCTGGGCAGTATCAGAAAGAACATCACGACTATTTGAATTATCTTTCTGTTTTATATCTAAAGAATAGATACGAAATACATAATCTTGTGTATTTGAATTTAAAGGAATCTGCTGTACCTCAAAGAATAAACACGGTAAGTCGTTATTATTTTGAATGAAGTCATTTAAGTCTGGGTTAAATCCATTACCCCACGATTTAATAAATTTATGAGCTTCGGCGAATATTTCTAAATATCGAATGACTTGATTATATGTTTTGGATGAGGCCATGTAGATTAATAGTTTTTATATGTATCGTAAATTTAAAGGTGTCTTTATATCATAATTGAGATACCGAAACCTGTTGAATTCTGAAGACCTAATGTAGCATAACGTGCAGCATCAATCGCATGGTTAAATGCATCGACTGGATTACCATCTACGATTTTGCCACGAACTTTTTTATAAGAATAGTTATTAAATTCTTTAATTAAGTCTTGACTTGAATTATCAAGAAAGATTTTAAAAGTTCTCATCGTATCTAAACCTTTATTAATTGCTTTATCGGATTTAGTAGCATAAAAACCAGCTTGAGTAATTAAATCAATTAAATCAGGTCTAGCTGAATCTGAAAAGATTGGAATATTTTGATCTATATTTAATTGATTCAGGCGTTCAATCAATTGTTCAGGGTTCAAATGTGTTTCATAAAGTAATTGTTGAATATAGAGTTTATCATCGACTCGGCCTACTTTAACAAGGGCGCAGGGGTCTTTATAACCAAAGTCTAAACCATATACAAATTCAATATCATTTGGAAATTGTTGATATTCAAAATTCATAAACACTTTTTCTCTGGCATTTGGAATGATACCTAAAGTATAGATTTGATAATAAGATTCATCTATATTAATTAGATTTTCAATTTCACGTACTTGTTCTTGTGATAGAAATTTATTATCTTTATATGTCGAATGGATTTTAATGGCCTTTTCGTCTGAAAGTAAATTATAAATCCAAGACTCAGTATCTGAAGGATTAAAGTCAATAAAAATCTTTTCAGTTGTACGTAAATTGAGTTGTAAAAATTCTTCTTGAGATAATTCGTTAGCTTCATTAATAAATACGAGCGACTGTTTGCGTCCCCTAATTTTCTGTTCGTCATCTATAGAAAAGAATTTGACAACGGTACCATTTGGAAAAACAAATGTATTTGTAGTTTTATTGTGACGAATTATAGACATGTATAGTTCATGCTCTTGAAGAATTTCAATAAAGTCTTTCATAACTGATGCAGAAAGAGATGGAAAACTTTTACGAACAATAGACACATTCTTTAAAGGATTAGTTAAACAGTAGACTAATATCAATTGACAAATTGAATATGTTTTACTTGAACGTGTACCACCTTGATTGATAACGAATCTAATTTTAGTATCGTTAAGTGCTAGCCAGTTACGTTTAAACACAGATGTATGTTTAATATCTAGAGTGCCTGGAGCTTTACCAGTTAAACCTGCTCGTTCATTTAATCTTTTAGACCTCATCTGGTTCTATATCAATTATATTTTGTTGATCTGTAATTTCAATTAAACGTATATTAGTCAAAGCTAAACCACCTGACGTAATATCAAGCTTGTTACCAAAGAAAAGATTAGCAACACTATCTAAAATTTGACGTGCCTCTCGTAAGTCACCACTTTCAATATTCTGTTGATAAAGAAATTGATATTTAGCTATTAAATCATCTTTGACTTGATCTGGATCACGAAGAACAGCTTCAGTGATTAAGTGTCTTGCTTTCTGTACATAATTATGTGCAATTGTTGAAACGGCTAAATGCCATATTGAAGTATATTTTTTGGCTATAGCTCTTGGTGTAAGACCTTTAAGTAGCTCATCAGCTACAGTTTCTACTCTTACTCTTTCATGTTCTGGAAGAGTATCAAGTATAGATTGACGTATAAGTTTATCATTCTCATTATCTTTCTGAGTCATCTTTAAGTTGATTTTTAATTTGATTTAATAGTCTTTTGATATGCTGGTTTATACCTGTGTGTGAGCAATTTAGTTTTCTGGCTATCTTACGCGCTGAAAAGCCTTTAACGAAATGAAGGCGATAGAGTTCACGATCTTCAGGTTTTAAAGTCTTAAGGATATTGATTAATTGATTCTCATAAAGGTCTAAAGGTGTCACGACTTCGACGGCTTCACTATTCTGTGACTGTTCGACATCTGACATATGAAAATCTATATTAACAAGCTTTGACGGCTTTGGGAAAAAGACATGGTATCGCTGATAAATGAATTGATAAAGTTTACCTTCTATATTCTTAGTACGATTTAAAATATCAGGTCTTTCAATCATATACATATAAAAGTCTGATAAATCATTAGTAATAGTGAGTCTGGACTTGGGGTATTTTTGAGATAAGACTTTACGGTAATAATCGTAGTTGGTATTAAACCAGTTATCGAATTCTTGTTTATCCAATTTAGAGACATTATTTTTTAAGGGTTGTAGAGTTAAGGTATTCAATTCTTGTGGTGATTATTTTTTGTGCGCCGGACAGTAAACGATAAGTTTCTTTTCTACAGGTGGCACAATGATAGCCATATTCATGGTCTTTTAAAAGCTTGTTACGTAAGTCAAACATTGCTTTAATCTCAATTTGAGATAGTTTTTTATTTAAAGCTTTTAAATGGTGGAGTGAATTAATATAAGAATTAACTTCCATTAAATGATTTAAATCCCATTCACTAATTACTGATTTAACTATATCTTCATTTGTTATGTGTTTTGCCATCAGAAGTTTGATTTATTTTGATTTGTTAATTCAGATAATATAATTAAACCGGTATAACTGGCACCAGCAAAGATTAGAACTTCAGGTATAAAAGATAATGTATAGTATGCTAGAATCGTTAAATGAAATCCTGAACAAGGCAAACATGTTAAAGCTTTATTTATAAATCGATAGGCTTGACGGCCTAAACGAGTTTCACATATCTTGAGCAGTTTATCCTTTAAAAAAAGTGTTAAAGGAAATGTGTGCCAAAGACCTAAAAGGGCAAGAACGTAAAGAAACAACATTAGCTTAAAAGGTTTTTTATTTGTAAATACAAAGGATCATTTTGAGAAAGATTGGCTTTACGGATTAACGACATTAAAATGGTTTTTAATTCTTTAACGTCGTTTGAATTTAAAATTAAAGCTTGGGCTGATAAACGAATATTAAATGATTCACTAAATTCTTCTTCAGAATCAATGATTAAATAATCCAGTAAACGTTCATTAAACTCATTTAAAAGCTGTTGACGATATCTAGCTCTAATATCTAAAAGTTTTTTCTCACTGTCGATTATTTGAGTTGGATCAAGTAAAGGTTGAAGTTGCGTTAAATGGATATTCATTTAGATTTTACTTTATTTTCTTGGGCTTTCTTTCTTAAGGCGCGTTTTTTAGTTTTAAGTTCTTTCTGATAGTCGAGATACTTAATGTAGAAATTAAGAGCACGCTCTTTAAATTCTTTATTGATTATGCGTTGTTTAGGCATTAATTAGTTAAATATTTAAGTTATATATCGGAGTTGTTTAGTGGAAATAATGGTGTATTTCTGGAATTATGGATTACTGGTTCGACATTATTGTTTAAGCAATATTCTTTAGCGGCAATAAAGTTGTTAAACTTTCTGAAGACAGGATTTCGAAATAAGTTAACTTCTTTATGGCAATCTGACCAATTAAGAAAGATACCTTTTGTACGACCATTTATGACAGCGTAATACATTTGACTTTAAATTAAGTGTTTAGTTATTATACTGGAATTAAAAAAGAAAGTTTCCAGAAATTTCTGGGCAATAGAATCAATATAGATATTTCTTTTATTAATCGCTAAACAGGTAATCCCCGTCAAAGGTTTAAAAGAATAAACTCGCTAAACTAAGAAAAGAAGTAAAGGCCAAAGAGTTCACGCGCCTAAAGATACCAGTATACACATTCGACCACCTTTAAAGAAACTTAAAGTTATAAGCCATACCTCTAGGGTTTGTTTCAAGGATTACCTATTTTATTTTCAAAAAGAATTATTTAACAAAAGAAGTTAAATTAATTATAATTCGAAGGTGAGCCCGCGAACCAAGAATGTGACTGAGCGTTAGCGAAGTCACTAAATAGTTTCTTTTAGTTACAGGTTTGTTTTGTGCAATTTACAGAATATAAAAGAATAGTTAAAGGTATACTTTAAAGGAAGATATTTAGTATAGTGCCTGATCAGTTGAGATATATTTTTTTCTGTTTAAATATGTATTGATCTATGTAGGATATAGGTTTTATATCTTAACTGATCTAGACAGTTTATTTATTTTTAAAGGTAAAGAAAGAAAAAACAAAAAATAATCATCGCGCCTTTACTTCAAGTATGTTCTCTCTTTTTTGTTTTCTCTTGTATAAGTTATTTAAGTATAGATCTATAGAGTATAGTCTTAGCGGGTTAATTTTAACCCAAAGTTGGGCTAATTTTAACCCAAGTTGGGCTAATTTTAACCCAAAGTTGGGCTAATTTTAACCCAAAGTTGGGCTAATTTTAACCCAAAGTTTCGTTAAAATCTAAATATTTTATAAATACCGTGAAACATTTAAACCATTAACGGATATATAATTAAACATTTAAAAAATTAATTATTATGGCAAAACCAAACAAGTACACACTCGAAGAAAAATATGAGCGTAAGAAACAATACCTTCGCGAATACTATCAAAAAAACAAAGAGAGGATGATAACTCAAATAAAAGAAAATCAAAAAAGAAAAAAACAATAAACTTAAATGTATAAGAAAAATGATTATAAATCGCCATTTATGGTAACACCTTTCTTTGCATTAAATAAGAATTTAATGCAAAAGGTTGGTTTAACGGAATCGATAGTTCTAATACATTTACATGATTTATGGTCTGGTTTCTTTAAAAATGAAGAATGGTTTTTCCAACAGAGACGAAGAATTTGTAAAGATCTATGTATTAATAAATACGCATTTGAAAAAGCTTTAATCAAATTAAGAGATGTCGGATTTATCGAAACAGAAATTAAATTCAATAAAATGTATTTTAAAATTAACATTGATAAAATTAAATATGCTATAATAAATAGTGAACAGGAAAAAGTATTAATTAATAAAAATTCAAAATTCTTACAGGAACTAGATTAAATCATGTAAATGTATATAAAAATAAATTAATAAACTCATGAAATACATAACTAAATTTAAAGATTATAATGATCTTCCTTTTTCAAAGAAACTTCAGGAAGAATTATTTAATCGTCATTCACATGCTGAAATTGAATTTAACTATAATCCAAGTGCTATAGTTTATACTGAAGCAGATGTATTAATTTTATTACAGATGTTACAAAAAGAAATTAAACTTAATCATGACAACTCAAACTAACTTTCATTGGACTATACTTAAACATGTTTCAAATAAACGTAAAACCTTTGAAGACTTTAAAGCCGAAGATATATCTAAATTAAATGTTGAAAATTGTTTAGAGTTAAGACGATATTCTCAAGCTCAAAATAAAATTGATAATCAAAGTTTTGGTTTAATTCAAGTTATGAAAAATTTTATATCTTTTGCAGAGTCTGAAGTTAAATTTGATTCAGGGGAATTTGGAGTTTTCAATGGTAAACAAATGTTACAATATATTTGTTGGTTCTATGATGGTAAAATGAGTCAATTGAATTTTACATGGTTGCTTAATTTAATATATACGCCTGAAAAAATTGATGTTAAACATGGTTATATTTTAAGAAATAATAATCGACTATTAAAACCAAAATTATTTAAAGATCAACCTAAACTTAAAGAATATTTCATCCATGATTATGGACATGACATTTACCCATTTGACTCATACAATCGAGATCAAATTATTGAAGATTTAATTACAGTTTATAAACAATAATTCAACTAAATATATAATACATGAGATACTTTAAAAAATACTTTGATATCGAAACACAGGATGAAATCATGTTAGACAATTGGTTACTTGATTCGACTCGTCAAAAATATGAGATAGTTAAACCTTTGACTCGTATTCAAGGTAATCTTAAAGTTCGTAAAGCTGATAAACTATATAAACATTTATGGAAATAAAGAATCAATGGCTTAAATGCCCTATGCCGTTAGTAATTGCAATAAAAATTATTAATATGGGGGCTGGTCAAAAGTATATCCGTTATTCTTATCGTCGAATGTATTATAACTCTTTAGCCGAATTAGCACATGATACAGGTTTCAAATTAGTTGATATCGCTAAATTTGAAAATATGTTGAATGGTAAACAAATTGAAGTTGAATTAAATGAAAGTGATTTTAAACAATCTTTACTTAATGTGGCTCAAACATTTAATGATTCAAGTTTCAAAAGAACTAAAGAATCACAGAAACGTATTAATTCAATTTTAAGTGGTGATTATTATAAGTATATTGAAAAATATAAAAAACGTTGTACTAAAAATAAAGCTGAAAACCGTAATCGAACTCGTAAAAAATCTTTTGAATATAAAGGGGTTGTCTATATAAGTTATGCTGATTATAAGAAAAAGAATGATTTAAGTAATTATGAACTTAAAACTTTTAAGATTAACGAAAAGAAAAATTTAAAATTTCTTTAAATTCCGAGTGTTTCCATTTTAGTTATTGTATATATAACTAAAAATAATTAATTTAAAATGGAAACAATATGGAAAGAAATCGAATCATTACCTGGTTATTCAGCATCGACTGATGGTCAAATCAAGAACAATTTAACGAATCAATTGATTAAACCAACTTTAACTGGCGGCCAAAAATATAAACGATATCCCGCAGTCTGGCTCAATAAAAAACAATACTATGTGCATAGATTAATAGCTGAAACTTTCTGTACTAGAATTGATATAAATAATAGATACGTCGATCATATTGACGGCAATACCTTAAACAATAATATGGAAAATTTAAGATGGGTTTCACCTTCGGCTAATACGAATAATCGTAATACTAATTTTAATATCACACGCTTAACTCCACTTGACGCCGCGGAAATTCGTATACTTCATCGTGAATCGAAGTTAACAATACAGGAACTTGCAGATATGTTTAAATGTAGTACAACAACTGTACATTATATTTTAAAGTATAAACGTCATAATACAATTGAAGCGTTAAACTTCGAACAAAGAATTAAAAATCAAAAATTATTCTAATGCACAAAAATATTGACATTATAATTACATGGAATCCTGAGGAATCCAGTGAAAAACTTCTCATTTATACACTTCGAAGTATTTATCAAACGACATTAAATCGAGGTAAAATTATAATCGTAGGCCCTGAGAAACCAAAGAAATTGAAGTTCCACGATGTTGCATTTTTTAAATATAACTATGAATCTAAATTTAAACATCAAGCTAGTTTAGCTCGACAATTAAAACATGTTTTAAAGAGTTATCCAGAACTGTCTAGGCAATTTATCTTATGGAATATAGGTTACATGAATTTCGTTCAGTTAGATTTAATAGAATATATAAATACGATTAATTTTAAAAACCTAAATCAATCAGTAGTGCATTCACCAGAATCCAGATTTACACCTTTAAATCGTGCTAGAAAACTTACGTATAATTATTTAGTGCAAAGACATAAAGATTATATGGACTTTGAAACTGATAGACCATTCTTATTTAATAAAGTAATTTTACAAGATCTCGTACTCCCTTTAATAGAACGTCAAGGTTATTGTATCAGAAGTATTTATGGTAATGAATTTTGCGAAGAAATACAACAATTATTAGATGAAGCTGAATTAAAACTTCAGAATTCAAGTGAAGCTCATTTAGCACCGTTCTTAATTGAAAATTGCCCGGATAATGGGATTTATGGCATCAAAGTATATGAGCAAATATTTCACATAGAATTAGATGAATTTACTAAAAATCAATTAAAGGAATTTTTGAGCTGTTTTGTAAAATGCGACTTAGAAAAATAAAGACTTTGGCGGCCAAGAAATAAAAGTTATATTAAATAAAAATTAAAAGAAAATGAAAAAACTATTAACATTATTATTCGCAACTATATTATTAATGGGTTGCGAACCTGAAACTCCCGTAACACCTCCATCTAATCCACCAAATAATCCTCAAGTAGGTGATGAGATTAGAATTGAGTATAATGTTGCGAATGTGACATATCCAACTTATACTCGAATGCAATATATGGTCCAATGTTATTTAGCGGATTATAGTTTAGGGGGCCAATCAGATGGGCAACTTTTATTCACAACTATTGATGTACATAATGGGGTTGAAGCTGGATTTTATTGGGATACGACTTTTACATGGACTTATACTGGCTTAACAAATTTAAATGTCCATTATGATATTCAGGATATGCAAAATCCTGGAGGAGTTTATGAAAATGACCCGGCAGCTGGAGGTAATGTTAAAGTTTATATTAACGATGTTTTAGTTGAAAGTGGAAGCGGCTCGAATTATTATATAGATTTACAATTCAATCAATAAACAATTTCAATTTAATCGATAGATATATTGTAAGAGTTTTTAACCATATACTTTTCTCTTACATTCTTTATTTTCTTTAATTCAAATGGCAGTGCAATTCGGTACTGCCATTTTTATGTTGTATAATCAGTATATATTTATTCTAAACTGTAACTAACTGATAGTCAATAGGTTACACACTCTAAAGAAATTTTCTGTCTTATAACAGACTGATAATCAGATGTTTACGATACTGTTTTTATTGTTATATTACACCATTAACCAATTAAAAATAAACAGTATGCACAACGAATCACAAAAAGTTAAACATCGCTTAATCGGCTTAAAGACGATTAACAATCAAATTATTCCAGCAATGGATATTCGATTTTCAACATCTCAAACATTCATCGATTTACCTGGATGTTTTGAAGATCCAACTAAAGAATTTCAATTTCAACAAATCATTAAAAACGTAAAACAGGAAGAAGATGAAAACGAAAAATCAAATTAAATTAATCGTCAGTAAAATGAAAAAGAATCTCAATCGACCAAATGAGAAATTAGAAACTTCACCTGAGATTCTAATCTATTTTCAATTATGTACATTAAGTTCAATCGATGAAATAAATGAAAAACGCGCCGCAAAAGGGCTCGCAACCCTATCAGTGACAAAACAAGTTTACAAAAAGTCTAACATTAAAAACAAAACAAAATGAAAAAGTTCTTTAGAGATGCAACAGTAGTCATGATTGGAATGATCATGTATACAATCACAATGTCAATTGTGTCTGGTATCATTTACTACTTCATGATGCAAAATAAATTCTAAGTTAAACAAAAGAAAGCCAGAGCAATCACTCTGGCTTTTTCAGGTCTGAACTTTCTTGTTCATCAATATATCTCTTAAATTTCCCCTCTATAAATTTGCGAATGTATTTTAATATATTTTTACCAGTAATTTTATTAAAGTTTTCACTGATGCTATAAAATTCTGTGATTGCAAGAAATCCTAAAGTAATTTTAACAAATGGAATTTCAGTAAATAGATATGTTTCACATAAATTACTTGCAATAATAATTAACTCATAAGCGAAGATTTTAAAAATTACACTAGCTAATCTTCGGCTAGTTATCTTTTCACCTATTTTTCTAGCACCCATAATTCCAGTAATAGTATCTATAGTAATTAAACATAAGACAACTATCATTGCTGGTAATATCGGCATAAAGAATGCACCAATAGCTAATAAGAAATTTAATAAATGTTGTTTCACTTTTCTTTTACTTATTTTCCTTTAGTACATTAGCAGCCCACTGTCCCAATTACTTGAACTATCTGGCTTCGTTAAACCATCCTGAGTTCTATAAAGCGGATAAAGGTTATTATATTTACAAAGATATTTTCTAAGTTCTTCTTCTTGATATTCTGCTCTGTTCTTGGCTTCATTACGTAAAAAGTTTAACATTGATTGATCAGCTTGTGTTGCGTTATCATCGCTATTATTCATTAACCCTTTATTACGTAATTGAGTATGTAACCAAGGTAAAGCTATTGTGATACCTCTCCACAAAATTGCAGGTTGAATATAGTCTTGAACTAAAGTAATTTCATCTGCAGATAATGTTTGAGCTTGATATTTAGTCATTAAATCATCAAAAAATTCACTACCTAAAATATTCTTCATGTATAGATTTTGTGCGGCTAAAATATGAGAATTCAAATCCTTTGGATCAACATTTGATGTGATTGGTGAATTCGTCTTGATATATGTCTCAGTTATAAATAAATTCATGTTTTAAAATTATTTTTGATTAGTATTATCTACAAGATATGTCTCAGATTTATTAATTGAAATTGATGCACTTGGTTCAATTAATTTAATTAATTGATTTAGATAATCTTCAACATCAAGTTGCATACCTTCTAAATAAACTTGATTAAATATTTGATATGCCACATTTAATTGTTGAACATTACCTAACTGACCAGCAGTTGCAACCCCAATTAAACCCGGGTCTACACCATGAGCATATGCAACATTTCGTACAATATTTTCTTGTACAGCCGCAAATGATTTATCTAATTTATTACTTTCACTAATTTCAATTTCAGGTAATAACTCTTTATTAGCAGCAAAGAAAGCCATAACTTTACCCGCATTTTTAGCACCAGTAAATTTACTTTGTAAATCATCAATAAACTTTTGTTTCTCTTCTTTATTAGCAATATCCTTTGGGAATTTCATAATTGCACTTGGATTAATAGAATTCTCAAGATTTTGTTTTTGAAAATAAGCAATTGAACTATCTAACCAAATCCAGTTACCTGCACTACTATAATTTGGAATAGCATATACATCTACACCTGGCGTTAAACTTTGAAATTCTAATAATTGACATTCAGATTGTTTATCATACTTATCATATTTAGGTATCTTTTGAATTCTAGTTTTTTTATACCAGTTATCAGAGAAATAAAAACAACTTCCATCTAAATTACGACGAATTTTCTCACTACCAGTTATTTCAAATGAATTAATTTGAGCTGACTTCGTATTTAATTTAATATTGATACGTTCATGGATTAAATATTCTTGAATAAATCTTTTAATAAAGTTACGATTAAATAAGTTTTCTAATCTAGCTTTCTTAATTCCATCTTCAAGATTTTTAACTGGCATATTAATAGTTATACCTTTACCGTTAATGGCTTTAGTTTTAAAGTTAATCATTGCGGAATGAAAAGAACTTCCATGATACATATCAACTAAAATTTGAGGATAAAGATTACTAATACCAAATGGAATATATTCTGAACTTGAATCTTTATTAATTAATGGATGAGCCATATCTTCTTTAAGTTCAGCTGAACCCCAATTTGTTGGATTACTAAACTTATGTACACTCAAATCATTTGATTGAGGTTTAGATTGTTGTTTGCTTAATTCGTAACCGAATAATTTCATGTTAAATTAATTTTTTTATTTTATAAATAAACACCATCTACTCCAGTTTCAAATTCTCCAGTTACTGAACATCTGCCGGTTTCCACGATACCAAGATTTTCCTGAGTAAGCGAATCAATTTCGTAAACGTCATAGATGTAAAACCCGTTAAGAGGTAAATCTATGTCATTCGGTAAATCAATCTCAAACTCGTCATATCTTCCTCTGGCAGGACTAATGTTAGAACCAAGAGTTAAACTGTAGCTCGATTTTGTCATTTCATTTGTGAAAGTAATTAATAAATCATTATCAGTATCAAGCATAAGTTCAGATGCCGTGATATACATATTGTTTAAAGTGTTACGTATTAAGTGTATCATATTAATTCTTTTATGAATTTTTTTACAGTCGAATGACATATTCCTAAAGCTTTAGCTGCAGCAGCCTGTGAAGGATAAGTTATAGTATCAATTGTTATGGGTTTAGAATTATTAGATATTTTACCTTTCTTCGATTCACTTAATCTAGCTTTAGTTTCGTCAGAAAGTTTTCTACCTAAACAATTTAAATTACCTTTCTGTGCTTCACTCATTTTCTTACGAGTTTCAATTGAAGCTTTTTTACCTTTGCATCTACCTTTACTTGACATACCTATTTTTCTTTTATGTTCGGCAGAAAGTTTTTTACCTTTATTGGTACCCTTTGGAAATCCACCATCACCCGTTTCTGGCTTTAAGTTAGCCCATTCAGGACTATCTACAACACAAAACAAATCACTATAGTACT
>ERZ869925.825-NODE-825-length-18166-cov-8.440837_pt1 | contig 18166 bp, 21 predicted proteins | sample MGYA00579311_ERZ869925 | MGnify/ENA primary metagenome ERZ869925 (study PRJEB32216, sample SAMN09231817) | wastewater metagenome | place: USA: Maryland | collected 2016-07-30 | study: EMG produced TPA metagenomics assembly of the PRJNA472060 data set (Reclaimed...
CTCGACGTCGCCCATGCTGGTGCCGAGCGGGAAGCCGCCGGCTCCGCCGGCTCCGCTGGTAGCCGCTGGCCGCGATTGGAAGTCGCGCATCGACGCGTCGAGCGCCTTGCGCGCGTCCTCCGGCGAGCCTTCGAAGCTGAACTTGAAGCCGCCGCCGCCGCCGGTGGTGGCTTGCGGCGCAGGAGCAGGAGCGCCGCCGGGAGCGCCGGGGAGGTCTTTCGCGAACACGGTGCGCGTCTGGTCGCCCTGCTTCGTCTCGATGGTCCGGTACGGGAACCGCGCGGCCTCTTCTGCGGCGGCCTTCCCGCCGGCGCGCTGCGCCTCCATCTTCCCCGTCAGGTCGTGCGCCTCGCCGGTCTGGAGGTCGTAGAAGTAACCGCCGTCAATCTTCCCGATCGCGCGGTTCATGCGATAGACGACGCCATCCTTGACGCTGACCTTCCGCGCCTCCAGTTCGGCCGCCGCGAGATTCGCCGCCGGCGTGCCCTTCGGCGCGATCGCGGCGAACGTGATGAGCTTCCCATCCGGCACGCCCGACAACGGCGTACCGCCTCCGGCGGGGGCGAATGCCGCAGCGACCGCCGGATTACCGCCGCCGGGCGCTCCCTCGGGTACGTCGCCCCCCGGCGCAGCGCCGCCAGCGGGCGGGAGCGCAGGACCGCCAGCAGGGGGAGCCCCACGCACACTCCCGACCGGCGCACCCCCGCCCGCAGCGACACCTTGCGCCGGCGCGTCTTGAAGCCCCGACAGCATCTGGTTGAGCATCTGCCACCCCTGCCGGCGCTCAAGCACCGGCCTGATGTAGTCCTGCGGGACGCCGGCAGACTGCGCCCGCGCCGCTCGCCGCGCGAACTCGGCGTCGTCGGTCACGTTCTCCGCGCCGAGCATCCCCTCCATCGCGCCCGACAACTCGTCGTTGTAGGCCGAGAGCGCCCCATGCTCTTCCTGCCGCAGTTTCTCCAGCGGATCGCCGAACAGCCCGCGCGCGATCGCGCCACCCGCCGCCCGCAGGTTCGGGACGTACCGCCCGCTGACCATCTCGCCGCCACCGCCGTCGCCCTCACGCGCCCGCAAGGCCATTGCCAGCGCACGGCGCGAGCCGAGGTCGCCCAGCAGGTATTGCAGCGCCATCGGGGAGTTCATGTTCGGCATCGCCTCTCCCTCACTGCCAGTAATCGCCGAGCCACGACGGGTCGAATCCCCAGTCGGCACCAAGATCGGTCGGCCAGACGTCCTCTCCCCATCCGCTGCCGTCGCCGTAGGCCGTCGTCGGATCCATCGCCGGATTCATCAGTCCGTCCAGCCATGAGCCCGACCCGTTCCCGCCGAACAGGCCGCCGAGTCCGCCCAGGAGGCCACCGAGGCCGCCGCCGCCGGATCCACCGCCCCCGCTTCCGAACAGCGCCCCCAGACCGCCAGAGAGCGCCGGCCCGAACAGGTCGGACAGCCCCGCCATCCACGCATTCCGGTTCGCCTGCGACTCGTCCAGCCCGCGCAGGCCAAGATCGAAGTTCGGCAGCATCGACCCCTGCGGAAGCCCGCCCTGGGCCACCTGGAGCCACTGGAGCGGCATCTGCTGCGACTGAACGTTCTCGCCGAACTGCTGCCCGCGCGCCTGGTTGCCGAGCCCGGCATTCGCGAACTGCTGCTGCCAGTTCGTGCCCGCCGCCGCATTCCAATTGCCGAGATCCTGCTGCGCTTCCGAACCCTGCTGCCCGCGAATCCGCAGCGCGTCGGCCAGCATCCGCGACTGCTCGGCCCCGCCCCCGGCGACCGCATCACGCACCGCCGCCTGGTAGGCGTCGTTGCGATTCTGGCCGAAGGTCTGCATCGCCTGCTTCCATCCTTCGTCGTCCTGCGTGAATCCCTGATCCCGCAGCTGGTTCTCGAGCGCCGTCTGCTGCTGCCCGTACGAGCGATCCGCACGCGACGCGAAGCGGTCATAGAGCGAATCTTCGACTCGCTGCCGCTCTCCACTGAACCCGTTGGCACCGGGAATCGCCGTCATTCCGGCGCGCGAGTAGCCGTACTGGAGGCTCGCCGGATTCACGCCCGTTTGAAGCGGGGACAGCCCTGCTCGAGGATCGGCATTCGGCCCCGTCATGGCGTTGTAAGCGTTCTGCGCCGCCGTGCCGTAGACGTTGCGCTGGTTCTGCCGCTGATCGACTTGCGCCCAGAAGTCGTTGAGCAGGCGCGGGTCGTAGGTCGTCGAGATCGTGTTGCCCGACCAGTTCGTGGACCCGAGCGGCGTCTGCTGTTGCGCTTGGAAGAACGGAACGTCAGAAAGTGCCATGTCTCACCTCACACCATGCCGCCAACGCGGACGACCCAATCGGTCGCGTACCACGACAGTTGAGCGCCGTTCGTGTTCACCATGACGACGAGCGCCGCGCAGTGGCCGATGCCGCCCGCCATCTGCCACTCCTGCAGGATCTCCGCGCTCGCATCCCAGAATGCCGTGTCCCAGTCCGTCGAGTCCCACACGGCACCCGTCGCCGCCGTGATCGCAGTGCCGCCAGTTGCCGCCTGCGTGGCGAAGTCGGTGTCGATGTAGATCGCCCCGGACACCGCCGTCGCGTCGGTCAGGAACGTGGGGCGCATCATCGTCCACTGCTTCACGTTGCCGCGCGCGCCGAAGTAGTTAAATGCCTGCTTGCACTTGTACCCGATCGCGCTCGACCCATCGACGTAGCCGGTGTCCGCCTTGTAGACGACCCCGGCAGTACCGCCGAAGTAGAGCGCGCCGTTCAGCGTCTCCCAGCACCGCGCGCTGATCCCGGTGAACCGGCACCATGCCCGCGTGGTCGTGTTCATGACGTACTGATGCATAGTTGCCGTCGCCGCCGCGTAGGACGATTGCGGGACGTTGACGAGGATGTACCGGCCCGCCGGATAGTGGATTGCCTGCCATCCGCGTTCGGTGCCGTAGTCGATCACCGCCGTTCTGAACGCCTCTCGCACCTTGTCGGTGATCGGCGTCGCCGGCTGCGCGAGCGACTGGTTCAGGAGCTGCTCGACCGCAACGATCCCATCCGCTGTGATGATGAACAGCGACGCCCCGTACCGCAGCAGGCACCGCTTTCCGACCGGCGGCGCCGTCTTGTACCGCCCCGCGATCCGCCACGCCGACGCGCTCGACGGGTCATTCCCCTGGAACAGCAGCACCTGGCCCTCGGACGTCACGACGACGAACATGTCGTCGGCCCCGTCGCCAGAGTCCACTGTCCACGTTCCGTGCGCGACGATGTACCCGCCGTCCGTCGCGTAGCCGCCGAGCGAGAGCTTCGTGGCGGCGCCGGCCACCGCGTCGCGCGCCAGATACCAGAGATTCAGCGAGTTCTTCTCGCCGAAGAACAGCCGGAACCGGTACAGGCTGATGCTGTCCAGGTTGCTGGACGTCACGCCGGTGATCGCGGGCGTCGAGAACGTCGTCCCGTTGTACTGCCACGCCGTGTTGGCCCCGTCCACGCCGGTCAGGTAGTACCCCGACGCGTTGGCGAACATGGCCGTCTGGTAGGCCGCGCTCGCCCCGGTGTGCGCCAACGCCGAGAACGCCGCGTTCGCCGCGGGCGTGCTGGCCGCCGTCGTAACGTCGTAGACGTCGATGTCGGTCCCGTCCGATGCGAACGCCCACAACGACGACGACGACCCGCCGCGCCACGCGACGAGCGTGTCGATGTTGTGCGTCACCCCCGACGGCGACGAGTGCGTCGCGTAGCCCTTGCGCCCGTCCACCCGGTCGGTGCCGGGGATCATGTTGTCGAGCGTGATCGCGTCCGTCGGCTCCATCGCCGCGAGCGAATCGCGCGCGTTCCATCCCCCCACGGGAGCGGGGACGGACGTACTCGTGCCGGTCGCTTCTCCGTAGGGCACGCCTGCCTACTGCTGCGAGTACTGCGACAGGAAGGCGAGCATCGGATCCGAGACTTGCGGCTTCGCGGCGGCTCCCGCGCCCCCCATGCCGGGAGCGAGCGACATCCCGCCCGCCGTGCCGGGGATCGCGCCCATGCCGGGCGACATCCCGCGCGCGCCGCCGAGCAGCCCGACGCTCTCGTTGAACGTCGGCGAGCCGCCCGCGTACATGCGCCCGCCCGCGAACCCGCCGCCGGCGGCCCCCGACGCGCCCGGCACCGGCGGATACATCGTCCGGTTCATGCCGCGCCAGTCCGCCTGCTGCATCCCGCCGCCCGTCGATTGCGCGGCTCCGCCCATCTGCCCCATGACGCCCGGCCCCCAGCCCGCCGAGCCGCCCATGTCGGTCTGCTGCGCCGCGCCGAACCCGCCTTGTCCGCTCATACCCGATCCCGCCGCCATGCGCCGCAGCGCCTGGGCGAGCATCTGCTGCTGCGGGCCGAAGCCCTGCGGCGCACCGCCCGCAGCGCCAGCCGACCCGGCGGCGCCGGCAGCCCCGCCCATCGGCATCCCACGGTCTGCCTGCGCCAGCGCCGCCGCACTCGGAACCACCCCCGATCCGTCGCGGAACGGCGAGAGCCCGTTCGCCACGCGCCACGAGGTGGACGTCAGATCGCTCGCGTAGGGCGACTGGTAGTTCGGGTTCGTCGCCCGGTACTGCGACGAACTCATCGCCGGCGTGTGATACATCGCCGGGCCGAGCTTCACTCCTGCTGCGTTCCTCATCTCAACCTCTCCTGTTCCGAAGCGCCGTCGCCAGCGCCATCCGCATCGCCATCGAGGCCGCAGGAGGAAGCCCTGCCGCGCTGCCCAGCGCACCGAGAATCGTGCCCACGTTCAACCCCTGCCCACTACCCACGCCACGCGCGAGATTCACCCCGCTCGTCGCCCACGACGGCATCCCAAGCCCACCCATGCCAGCCATCATCCCCGCCAGCGCCGCCGCACTGAACGCGCTGTTGAACCTGTCCGCCGAGTCGGGCTTGATGTTCGCCTGCGAAGTGATCCGCCCGTAGTGCGGGTCGTCATAGACCAGCCTCGGATTGAACAGGCTCGTCCCTTCCTCCACCGGCGCCGTTCGCGTGACGTCGCCGAACCTCGTGCGCGGAAACTTCGACGGATCGACTTCAAACCGGTTCCCGCCGCTCTGCGCGCCGCCACCCGGCGTCCGCTCGACGAACGACACCCCCTGCGCGAACATCGGATCCGGGTTGAACTGGTAGCCGCTCCCGCTCTGCCCGCCCTCGGTCGAACTCGAATCCTGAAACCATGTCAGGCCGGGGGCGTTCGTCCCCGTCCCCTGCGCGTCCCCGCCGACACCGTTCGCGCCGACGTTCTCGCCGGCCTGAATGTACTGGTACAGGTCGCGCAGCGTCGTCACGTTCCGAACCCGGTGGACGGCACGTTGCGGAAATCGACGAAGTGCCGGGACCGCGCCCGCCGACTGTCGAGCGTCAGCGTCCGCGCCGTGCGCGCCGCCGCCTTCCGAATGCTCAAGATGCGGTCGAATTCGGCCTTCGACGCCACGAACGGCAACCCCTTCTGCTCCAGGAACCGCCACTTGATCCCGAGGATGAACAGGCGATCGTTGAACAGGTGATAGTCGTCGTCGGCCTCCAAGACCGACTTGAACACGTTGCCCGCCGTCTTGGCCCAGTAGGTCGTCACGAAGCTGATCTTGAGAACGTCCCCGCTCGCCGTCGGCGTGGGGAAGATCTCGATCTCGTCGTCGTCCGTCGTGCGCCACACCTTCCGCAGCGGGCTCGACCCGATCCCGTACGTCAGCGCGTTCCACTCGGTGTCCGTCACCGACCCGGCGAAGTACCACGAGTTCGTCGAGTCCCAGCCCGTCTCCTGAATGATCCGCGAGCACGGCAGCACGGTCGCGCCATCCTGCCCGGCGACTGTGTAGCCCGCCGTCCCGTTCACCGTCGTGATCGTGGCGAGCTTCCGCAGCACCGGCCAGTCTGCCTCGTCGCGCAGCGCATCGCCCGTCACGTTCGCGTATGCGACGAGCTGCTTCACCTGCTGGGCGACCGAGCCCACGCAGGTAGCCGGGGCGGGAATGCCGATCTCCAGGCATACCGCCTGCACCGCGCCCAGGAGCGAGATCGCACTCACGCCGCAGTAGCCTCACGCTTCGGCCCCGGCTTCGCCGCCGGCGCACGCCCGTTCATCAGCGCCTCGAGACGCACCGCGAGCTCCTTCACCTGGCCCTCGAGGTCCGAAATCCGGGCGTCGCGCTCCTGCAGCTCGAGCGCCTGCTTCTGCGAGAGCGCCGAGTCCGTCGCCGCCTTGATGTACGCTCGCGCCTGCTCTCGGTAGGTCGCCAGCCCGACGTACTTGCCGACGAACGCATCCGGCAATTCGGAGATCTGCTCCACCGTGAAGATGTTCATCGCCTTCATCTCGGCGATGTCGCGCACGCCCAGCACCGGCCACTGGTCGATCGGCGTGCCGTGGTTGGCAACCGTCTGCCCGCGTTCGAACCGCGACCAGGCCGCCGGGAAGCGCGCCTTGTCATCGTCCGTCGCCTCGCGGTTGACCCGCGTGTTGCGGTCGCCGGGGACGAGGATCTCGAGGAACAGGATCTCGTCGTAGATCGGGCGGCCCTGCGTGGCGCTCTGGACGTTGTTCTTGACCGCCTCGTTGTAGAACTTGACGAGCAGCTTCCGCTCCTCGCCTTGCGGGATGATCTGGCCGTTCGCCGGCATGGGATCGAGAGACATGGGGGCTCCGATTGACGGATGGAAAAAGGGGCCGAGCCCTTTGCGAGAACCCGGCCCCTGTTCGGCTGACGTTCAACCCGTCAGGTGATGCGGCCCTGGAACGACGGGCGGTTGAGCGAGCAGATGTTGTAGCCGGTGAACGTCGCCGTCGCGGTGATCTGCCCCGTGGCGGATGCGTTCGCCGACGCGGTGACGGTTTTCTCGTCGTACGAGATCCCCGCGACCGTGCCCGAGATGCCGGTGCCCGAGAGCGCAGCGCCCACGAAGAAGCCGCGGGCGCCGTTCGGGAACCGGAGCGTCGGCGAACCGTTCGTCGTCACGCACGTTCCCGTCACGGTGCCAGCCGAGGCGATCACCGAGATCAGGCCCTGCACTTCGATGCCCGCGCCCGACGCGCCGATGCTGCCGGCTGCCGTCATGCCGACCGGGCTCCCGGCCGCGACACTCGCGCCCGCCTTGACGTAGTTCTGGCCGCTGATCTGCGCCCAGAAGTAGTCTCCGCTCGACAGCGCGTTGATCGCCACGCCCACCGGGCGCGCCGTGTTGCCGGTCGTCGGGCACGACACCGCCGCGTGCAGCGAGTCCCACGCGACGACGTGACCGTTCGTGATGCTGCCCGCCGCTTTGAGCAGGATGAACTCGCCCGCCCCCCAGTAGGAATCGGCAGCGCGGACGATCGTGCCCAGCGGATGCGGCGGGGCCGTCGTCGTCGTGTCGCCGATCCGCAGCGAGTACGTGCCGTTGTGCTGAATGCGCCAAGTCATGTCATCCTCCCCATCAATCCTTGAGGACGCCCTGGAGCCGACCGTTCGAGAGCGTCATGTTGCCCGCCCAGACGATCAGCTTCACGATCGCATCCTGATTGACGGCGAACCGCTCGCCGCCCAGCGGAACGAAGTTGCGGTCACGGTGCGGCCGGAAGTGGATGTACTTCGTGTTGAGGAAGTACATGTGATTCACCGGACACCCGCCACCCACGCCGCCGTCGAGCACGACGTCCGCATCGACGAACTTGAGCGAGGTGAAGCCCGCCGTCGCCATCTTGTCGGAAGTCACGCGCTGGATCGTCTGGAGAGACGCCCAGAACAGCCCATAGTAGTTGTTGTCCGCCACGATCAGGTCGGGCCGGTCGCGCCCACGGACGAGCTGCGAGTACACGTTGTTCATGTACCCCTGAATGTTCGCCGAGGTCGCCGCCGCGCTGCCGTCGGTCGTCGCGTCGAAGGAGATGTTTCGCCAGAACGCGCCGATCGCCGTGTTGCGGTCGATCCCGCCGACCGTGTTCGTCGGCGTGTCCGCGACGAGCAGTTGAAGGCCGCCGATCTGCTTGCCACCGTCGCCGGTGCCGTCGGAGTACAGGTCGGTCGCGACGCTGTTCTCCATCGACGCCTCGGCGTTGGCGATGCGCGCTTCCAGCAGGTCGATCATGCGCTCCTTGCCCGAATTCTTGAGTTGCTCGAGGCCGGAGATCGCCACCGCGACCGCCTTCTGTTTCCAGTCGAACGACGCAGCCGAGAACACCTCCGACGGCGAGATGTCGAGTTCCTCGTAGCCGCTGTAGTTTTTGACCGTGGAATTGTCCGCGAAGGACAGTTCCTGAAGGATGACGTCGCCGCCTCCCACGCTCTTGATGTTCCCGCGCTCGTTCAGCCGCGACAGCAGCGCGTTGTTGTTCGTGTTGTTGTCGGCCATCTTTCGCGACCGCGACTGAATCGTCGTGGTCACGATCTCCGACAGGTTCGGGACTGCCATGTCTGGATCTCCTTACGCAACCCGGCGAGACGTCTGGGAATCCCAGGCTCGTTCGATGGTCGCGCGGACGGATTCGTTGGATGGGGCCATCGACGCCGCGACCGGGGCTCCACCCCGAGCCGGTGCCGCATTGACCGCCGTTCGTGCAGCGCTCGCCCGTCGCGCTGCGTCCTGTTCGTTCAGGACTGCGCGAAGATCGGGGAAGGCACCCACCGCCTTGTCGTAAGCGTCCTCCAGACTCTGCGACCAGCCACGTTCGATCAGGTCCGCCATGAAGGCCGTGACGCGAGGATCGTTCATGTGCCTGCGCTGCGAGTCGGACGCGAACTGCTGGACGGCCTGATCGGCGACCGAGAACTGCGCCTGTGCCTGCTGCTCTTCCTGCGAGCGGAGGTAATTCGCGAGTCCGCCCACCATCTGCCGGAGCTGCTGCACCTCGGGATCGACCTGGGGCGCTCCCGCCTGGCCGATCGCGTCGGTGAGATCCACCCCGTACTGCTGCGCCAGCCCCTGAATGACGGCAGCCTTCTGCTGCGGCGTTCCCTGGGCCAGCGCGAAATGCTGGTTCATCACGCCCTGCACGACCTGCGCCGGATGCGCGCCGGTGGCGAGGATCATGGCCTCGTAGGGCCGCATGGCGTTCCACATGGCGCCGCCGAACTTCGCGGCCTCCGCGTTCGTGCGGATGTAGCGCTCGACCTGCACCTCACGCTGCTTCACCCAGTTGCGGGCATCCGGCGCGAGCGCGTTCCACGCGGCATCGCCTCCGGGGAAGCCGGGGGGCGGCTTCGGAACGTCGGCTGCAGGCTTCGCAGAAACGCCGGAGGCCGGTTCTCCTGCGGGCGCCTCGGACGACGTTTCGGAGGGCGAAGCCTCGGCGTCGGACGGGCCGGCGGCCTCGGACTCGACGGGAGCGGGCGCAGCGGCATCGCTGGTATCCGGCGAAGGGGTGGACGGTGCGTCGATGCTGTCCACCGCATCGAACGCGCTGCTGATCGAATCGCGCAGGCTGGGCGCGGAATCCTTCTCCGGCTGTCCCGCTTTCAGGTCGCTCACTTCGTCGTCTCCATCGCTCGCAGGATGTCCTCCCGCGGACTCGGCAGCTTCGTCGGCTTCCGGGCGGGCATCTTCTCGTTGCCAACCTCGATCAAGCCGTGCTCCCGCAGATGCGCCCGGTGCGTCGAGCGCGACCCGATCCACTGTCCCGTCACGACGGAGCGGTAGCCGGCGATGTCAGGCACCGCGTGGCCGACCCGAGAGATGATCTTCTCGGCAGCCTGCCCGCAGGTGCGACACAGCATCGGATCATGGCGAGCCTCCACGGATCGGTAGTCATCCGTGGTGTGCCCGTCCCGACAGCGGTACTCGTAGATCGGCATCAAGGCCAGATTGGCCGATACCGCGCACTCATTCACGCAACCCCGCATGGCGCGGGTCGCGGTAATCAGCAGATGGAGATTACTGAAGCAGCAGAATAGCCGCAGCGCGGCGGCGACGGGCACGGCGGGCAGCCCGGATGCTGTCGAGCATCTCGATCAGGCTATCCGACGAGTAGCGCAGATCCTCGCGCTCCTTCTCTTTGCGCTGCGTGCGTGTCTTGCCGGCCGCGATCCGTTCGGCGTAGCGGTCGAGCACCTGGGCGCAGGCGTCGAGGTCGGCCAGCAGGGACGACCAGTCGACCATCGGCGCCGAGCTGGTCAGCGTGGGCAGCGCGTGCTCGCGCCTGGCCTCGACCATGACCTGATCGCGGGGGGCGTCTGCGAAGGCGGCCTCCAGCATCTGCCGGAGGGCGTTGCGGTCGAGGGGGCGGCGATCGCGGTCGGCGACGCGCCGGATTCCTCCGAATCCCCCGCCAAAAACTATGTCAGCCGGCGGCGTGGTCCCTACATCCCCCCACCAGCCCCCGGTGTACGTCGTCCCGAGGTATTGCCCGAACCACGCCATTACGTCGCGTCGCGTGTTGTGATCGTGCGAACGCCGGCCGCGTACGTCCCATCAATCCGCGTCGTGAGCCCGTCAATGCTCTTGAACGCGGGAGTACCACTCTCCAGCCCCGTAGCGTTCCCCTGCACCGCCGCGGCGATCAACCGAATCAACTCGGTCGCCGTCAGGCCAGACTCAAGGACCGCAGCCCATACCGACGCGACCCCGCCGGCCGATAGGCCCATGTTGTCGCCGGCTGCCGCGCGCGTGCTTACAGCAACGTCGAGATTGGCAGCCGTCAACCCGGACACACTGGCCACGCCGGTATTGAGATCGACCGCCAGCACCTCGAACTCGCCCACACCATCCCGCCCCGTGACACCGCCAACCGTCGCCACGACGTACAGGCTATATCGCTTGCCCGCCTCGAAACCATTTCCCGCCGTCGCGTCAACCTGCACGCGGTAGAGCCCCGTCGTGATGTTCGTCACGGTCGGCGCGTACCCCATCAGCGTGCCGTCCTCCTCCACCGACACAACCGGCGTGCTGTCGGCGTTCGTCGCAGCGCCAGTAGTGGCGCTCGATGTGCCGATATGAAAATAGACCGAATCGGAGAGAAAGACGGGGTTCATTGAATGCGCCTCACGACCGGACTACCCACGGCGCGATACGACGCCGTGCCGCTGCCCGATGCCGCCGTGGGATCGCGCAGGTAAATCGTCTGCGCGACAACCGGCGTCACATCCTGCCGCGTGAGCCCGCCCAGGTCCGGCGAGCCCTCCTTGTACGCGATCAACTGGTAGTCGATGTTCCGCAGGAGCATCGTGAACGCGCCGGAACCGTCCGACACCGTTTCCGCAATGACCTTCGCACCAGCATCGACGTACCGCGTCCCGCTCTGGTACGCAATCACCCGACAGTTACCTAGCAGCGCGCCCGTACCGTCGCGCGTCGTGCCCGTCAACTGGAACACCGAATAGCTCTGCGGTGCCTCGTACAGTGGCACAACGACGCGCCCGAACTCGGCCGGCATCGCCGCTACCGTCAACACACCGAGCGAGCCCCTATTCCTCACTTCTCGCCTCGGGATCGTCAGCGGCGCAATGACGTCCGCCGGCACGTTCGATAGCACGCGGTCGAACGCAGGCTCCGACTGCGACGGAAGCATCACGCCGAGGCCGTACAACTCCCCGTTGCTATCCTGCGGCACCTGCGAGTAGAGCGCAGCAATCGCCGGGTCGATCTGCCGCGAAACCGAAGGCGCAGGCCCAATCGGGACCATCACGACCGCTCCGCCCTGAATTGCCATCGGCCCAATACTCGACGCCAGCGCGAAGTATGGATTCCAGCCGATCATCGCGCGCGGCACAGGGAACCCCGGCATCCGCGATGTAGTCCACTCGCCCTGCAAACACATCTCCCCCTGCCAATTCACGCCCAACTCCTGCCACAGCTCGAACGCCGGGCCTAGCGGGGTGTCGCCAATCGTCAGGTTCTGAATAACCTGGTCGGTCGGCTCCGGCAGCGTGGGCAGGAGGATGCGCACACTATGCGGTCAAGGCGTCAGTTGTTCGATCAGGAACTGATGACAGGTGAGCGATCCGGTCGCCACCGTCTGCGTGAAACGGAAGTCCAGCGCGTTGGCAATCGTCGAATCGAAGCCGGTGCCGACAACGGGCGCGGTGTTGTACGGGACCAGTTGACCACCGGGGCCGGGGCCGGTAGACGGGACCGCCGTCAGAATCGACGCTTCCGACAGCCACTTGCCGGAACCGAACAGCGTCGCGCTCGTTCCGGTGCCGACCGAGCGACAGGTCAACAGCACTTCCAGCAGCCATGACACGTTCGTCTTGGCGACGATGTTCAACGGCATGGCGAGCGTATCAAACACCGTGACCGCCCCGAGTCGCAGATCGAATCTCGCCGTTCCGGGCGTCGTCACGACGCACGAAATACGCCCCGTCGCTGTCAGTCGCCATTGCCGGCCGATCTGCCAGTAGCCGGCGGGGATCGAAGTCGGGACGTAGGTCGGGACGCACGAGGCCGCTGCAGCAGCCGTCAGCGTCGGCCCGTCGGAGTAGCTGGAGGCAATAACTTGAACGGCCACGTTGTAACTCCTATTGAATTTTTCTGAAGCCGGTCAGTTGACTTTGTCCGGCGTTTCGCCGTCGTCCAACTCGTCGGAAATCTCCGAAATTTCACCGTCCGGCGTGTAAATGACCCGCTTCCTGCGCTTCGCCATCATCGTGCGCATCATCCCGATATCGCGCATCGCCTGTGCTTGTCGATCCGCGTCCGCCTTGAGTTCCGCCTTGTAGCTCTCCAGCCGCATGTCGAAGTTGTGCTCCATCGTCTTAAGCCGCGATTCCATCGCAGCTTCAGCCTGCGCAACGCGCTCCTTCGACTCACCCCGGAACTGCTCGATCGCCGCCTCGCTGATCGCTTGCGCGCGCTCCTTGGCCGTCTCGTTCTGCGCCGACGTCTGGATCTCGGCCATCTTGTTCTGGTGCCGCTCGGCCTCTAGATTCTGCGCGTTCTTCGCCCGCTCCTGCTCGACCAGCAGCGGCAGCGGCGGCGGCGGCGGATTCTGCTGCGACACCTGCCTCGCCTGCTCGGCCTGCTGCCTCACGCCGTCCAGGTACTGCTCGAACGTGCCCTCCATGTCGCGCCCGACCCGGTAGCCGCGCACGCCGAACAGCATCGTCTCGCCGATGACGTCCAGCAGCGCCGGAGACTGCTGCGCCGCCGCCATCGCCTTGTCCAGCAGCGGCGCGAAGTTCGTGATGAACTCGCCGCGCGCTTGCTTCTCCTCCTCGTCACGCAACGCAACCATGCTGCGCTCGTCTACGTCGATCCGAAGATCGCGCACGCGCGAGTCCTTCAGCATCGCCAGCGCCGGGCCGATGTACTGCTGATCCGCGCCGACCTCTTCGATCGCCGACACCTGCACCAGCACCTCGGGCGGCGCCTTCTCGCAGATGATCTCGGCCTTGATCTCCAGCACCCGCTCGATGAACTCCCCGAGATCGTGCTGCATCTGCTGAAGCCGCAGGCTGCCGTAGCTCGCCTTGATCCGCTCCTGCGTCGCCGTCGCCCTCGGGTCGCCCTGCCCGCGCAGGATGTCGCCGATCCCGTTGATCTGGTAGATGTAGTCGATCCGCTCCCGCCGCTGCTCCTGCAGCTTCGTCAGCACATCCATGACCTGGCCGATCGGGACGAACGACAGCATCCCCTCGAGTCCGCCCATCTCCCTGAACGCGGCCCAGTTGTCGATCGCGACGAACTCGTTATCGCACGCCTCGCTGAACACCTTGTCCAGCCCCGATTCGGACGCGGGCCGCGCCCCCACGATCTTGAGCGAGCGGGCGAGCGACTTGATGCGCGCCGTCAGCTCGTCCACCTCGTCGGCCATGTCCTGCCACTGCACGAAGTCCGGCACCGGCACCATCGTGCCGCTCGTCATCGTCCCGTAGAGCGGACGCGGGCACGGCCAGCGCGCCGTGTTGAGCGCCAGCGGGCGCGGCTTGACGTCCAGCGGCACCGACATGCCCTGCGCGATGTAGTAGATGACCTTATCGTCCCAGATCTGCCACACCTCGGAGCGCCTGAAGATGTCCGCCGGCGCGCCCTTCTCGTCCTCTTCGTTCGCCATGACGGCCTTCGCCGTCAGCGGGACGTTGGCCGCCTGCCAGCCGTACTTCGCCATCCCGTCCGCGAACTTCGACGCGCACTCGTCGCGCGTGTAGAAGTGCCTCCGCGCGACCCAGCGCACCTCGCGCCACTTGCGCGCCGGCGAGTGCAGGAAGTCCTCCAGGTCGAGATGCACCGCCTGCGCCCGGCAGTCCACGATCTGCTCGAACGCCTGCGAGCCCATCAGCGCGCCGTCGGGAGTCTGCTGCGGAGGCGGCCCCTCGTAAGGCTGCCCGCCCGCCGTCACGAACGACCCGTCGGGCGACTGGACGAGCGCCACCGACTGCTCGACCGTGCCCAGCACCGGCTCGTACTCGACCCACATCTGCCCCTCGGCGAACAGGAGCCGGTCAAGCAGAACCGCCAGCGTCTCGTCCCCGAACCGGTCGCGGTCGATCTCGACCTGCAGATAGCGCTCGAGGATCTGACTCGCCACGCGAGCCTCTGGGGACTTGGCCTTGAACCGCCGCGACACCTCGACCTGCGGGGCGAACTGGTAGACCGCCGGGATCTGCGTCTGTACCGTTGACCAGAGCAGTTGCAGGCCGGGGGACTCCTCCGACCCGTCATCGGTGACGGTGGCCGACTCTGACCGATACCGCCGCGTGATCTTGCGGCAGCGTTCGCGGAAGTTGTGGAACTCCTTCTTCGCAAGCCGCAGCTCGGCGTCCCACCTGGCGAAGATGCCCGGCCCGTCTTTGGCGAAGTCCTCGTCGCCCTCGATGCTGGCAGCGCCGTCCGCCACGTCAGTAGGCCACGAAGAACGTGCAATCCAGCGTGCCGCCCTTCGTGAGATAGATGCCCTTCGCGAAACTGATCGGCATCTCCTTGAAGGTGGAAGCCGTCGTCGAGACAGCGTTCAGCACAGGCGTTCCAGTCGCACTCACCTCGTCGTACAGGGTGATGGTGCCGCCGGTCGTGGAGTTGACGAGCACGCCGATCAGGTTGCACGGCCCGAGACGCACGACGCCCGAGGTGTTCTGCATCCGCACCGGCGTGCCGCTTTCGACGAGGTTCGACATGGTTCAGTCCGAGACGAAGAACGTGCAGTCGATCGTGTTCGTCTTGGTGAAGTACAGCCCCTTGGCGAACGAGGCCGGAATCCGAACGAACGCCCCGGCCGCTGGCGCGATCGCCGCCACGAAGGCGGTCCCCGTAGCGCTCACCTCGTCGTAGAGCGTTATCGTCCCCGATGTCGTCGAGTTGACCAGCACCCCGATCAGGTTGCCGGGGAGCGTTCGCAGCACGGCGTTCGCGCTCACGCGAATCGGCGTGCCTGTGAAAACCACGTTACTCATACTCGACGCCTCCGGGGCTTGATCTTCTCGGACTCGGTGAGGAACTCGTTGAACGTCAGCTTTGCCAGCGTCTTGATCGGCTTCACAGTCGGCACCGCCCGCACCCAGGGGCGCGACATGCAGGCATAGCGCGTCTCGTCAGCGGCATGATCCTCGCCGTCGGTGTCGACATCGTCCACCTTGACGGTATCGCCCTGCACCGCCGGGAGCGTCCGAATCGTATGCACGCAGTTCGCGGTAATCAGCAGCATGGGATTACCGTCCTCGCCCTCAAGCCTCGCCCGGAGTTGATCCCATCCGGCCATGCGCGAGTTGTCGGCCGGCATGAAGTTGCAGGCCATGCGCTCGGCAATCGACGGCCCCCCGTCCTCGCGAAAGCACGACGGATCGGCGACGCGGTAGGCGATCTTGATGCCGGCCGCCTCCAGGTCGCGCTCGCGCTTCTTGATCCCGTCGCCCACCAGCTCGGCGTGCATTCGCAGGCCGACGTTGGGCGATCCCTCCTCCATCCCGTACCACTCGCGGAACTTGATCATCGCCCCGCGGCGGTAGATGCGCCCGTCTGGCAGCGGGTCGCCGTTGGCGATGCAGTACCAGCCGACCGAGAACGGGCGCGCACTCCCCCAGTCGAACGCGGCGAACACCGTCCACGTTTTCGGCGGGGTGAACGGCGCGACGACATGCCGCTCCGTTGACCACTCAGGGAAGAACGCGCCCAGCAGCACATTCCAGTCTCCCTCTTCCATCGCGCGGACAAGCGCCGGGTGGCCCATGCCGCGCAGGCGCGCCCGATAGGTCGGGTCGTTCTCCGCCATGCTGGGGTTGTCCTCGAGCTTCGCCGGGATGTACTGCCGCAGCATCCCGCCCTCGGCGTCCTCCATCTGCCGCATCGCCATCGGCATCACGCCGTCGATGAACGACGCCTTGACCCAGTGGTGCCCGACGTTGCCGGGATTGGAGCCGGTGAGGATGCGTGGGAACATGCCGACGTACTGGGGGGGGGGCGTTAGCCCAACCATCCGCACGCGCGAGCGCAGGAAGCGGTACATCTCGCCCAGGAAGTGGGTCAACTCGTCGATCAGCAGAACGTGGATCTCGGAGCCTTGATACTTGTAGACGTCCTTCGCGTCCTTGCAGTGACAGAGGTAGATCTTCGATCCGTTCCAGAACCTGATCTCGCCCTCGACGATCTCGACGAGGCGCTCGTCCGCCCACGGCGCGAGCATGGCGCGCAGGCCCTGCGGGCCTTCGAGGTGGTTCTTGATGAGGTCGTCGCTGATCCGCCGGAAGATGTAGACCTGAAGCCCAGCGATGGCGGCGCACCATGCGATTGCCGCGGCGCGCATCAGGTGCGATTTGCCGCCCCCGGCTGCACCCCCGTACAGGATCTCGGTTGCGGGCGAGAGGAACGCCGCGCCCTGCCGGGGGTGGAGCGACAGGTCAATCGCTGCTTGGGCGGCGGGCGGCACGGTATCGCTTGATGGCGGCGGCGTGCCGCTGGCGCATGTCGAGCACGAAGCGGGCGCGGTGCTTGCGCTTGTGGCCGTCCGGGTTGCGCTCGACGATCAGCACGCCGGGGATCACGACGCGGGCGGATGACTCTAGGTCGTCGCGCAGCACGCGGACGAACGCGCGCACCAGCTCGAGCGCGAAGTCCTGCGGGATACCGCGCTCGCCCGCCAGCCTGACAGCCAGCCGGAGCAGGGTAGCGTGTCCGTGCAGGCCGGCGCTCACCAGCGGCTCTCGTAGCGCATGGGGGCCATGCGGTTCCGCATGATCCGCACGCGCGGGAATGCGTCGCCCTCGGCGAAAAGCGTGGCGAACGGCCCGGCGTCGCCCTGCTTGACCCATACGACAGCATCGTCGTACCGCGCCACGATGATCGCCTGGCATCGCGCATCCTCGGACGATCGCCGCAGCGTCGACCAGTCGGGCATGGGCACGTCGAGCCACTCATGCGCCGTAGCGTGGATCGCGTGCGCCTGCACCGACGCTACCGCCATCACGCGGTCGTTGACCGTCAGCGCGTAGATCCCGCCCGCTCGCCGGACCTTGCACGACCAGGTCTGCTCGATGTGCTGGATCGCCGATCTCATGCACGACTCACTCGACGCCATCGGCCTCCCCCTCGATGATCCGCGGCGCTGGCCCGGTTATCGTCACGTTGAGCACCGGGACAACCTCTATCCGTCCCTTGTGCTCGACGTCGATCTTGTCGCCGTAGACCTTCGGGTTGCGGACCTTCGCGAGCCAGGTGTGCATGTTGGCGGCCGTCCGGGCGACTTCCGCCTCGATCTCGCCGGCCACGACACGCCTCGCCAGCTCGGCCACCGCCCGCTCGTCCTCGGTCGCAGCGCGCGCGCGCGCCCGCGCGCATCGCGTCGCCAGCTCCTCGTCCCGATCCACCCACTCCCAGAACGTCTGCCGGGATGGCATTCCCTTGTCGCGGCAGATGTCGATGAGGAACTCGCCGGCTGCGATGCGCTCGATGATGGCCTGCGCGATCTCGTCGCGGTTGGCGATGGGGGCGGGCATGTTCAACGTGAAACGCCTGGGATAGGCGGTACTGGTCCGGTACGCCGGTCGGGCAGCCTGCGCCCCATCTCGTGCCCGGTCTGGGCGTCCCGGACCCATGCGGGTCGGCCGAGGCCGGACCGAGAGGCCCAGTCGAATGCTGCCGCGGCGCCTGGGTGCGCGGTTCTGGCGTCCTCGGTCTTGGCGGATTCGCGGGCGGCGATCGCTGCGACGCGGGCTAGCATGTCGTCGGTCATTTCGGCGCCGCCTTGGCGAGTATCGCCCGCAGGGAGGCGAACCCGGCCGGCGGGGGATCGCGCCGGTTGTCGGTGATGGCGATGGCGTGCG
>ERZ869925.826-NODE-826-length-18148-cov-13.795059_pt1 | contig 18148 bp, 27 predicted proteins | sample MGYA00579311_ERZ869925 | MGnify/ENA primary metagenome ERZ869925 (study PRJEB32216, sample SAMN09231817) | wastewater metagenome | place: USA: Maryland | collected 2016-07-30 | study: EMG produced TPA metagenomics assembly of the PRJNA472060 data set (Reclaimed...
GCAGCGATGCAGAACGCGGCGTACCCACTGCCTACGGGCTTGACGTGTGAGTTTGATCACCTTGGACTCAATCGCAGTTTATTGAACGGCTCTCGCTCGCGCGGGTCGATCGAAGCGTTCCCCGTACCGGAGTACGCGATAACCGGCACGGCTTTACGTTCGCGTAACGCCTCACGCGGGAGGTTGCCGCGATGAGTGAGGACGCATTCATCATGCCCGACGACGACGCGCCACCACCGGCGAAGGTGAAGGCGATCGCGCCACCCGTTGAACCGCAAGGCGACGGGCTAGGCAGCGGCATCATGGAAGAGCGCGGGCATGAGAAGGGCGACATTCGCATGGCTCAAATGGCGATCAATCGCGGTTGGCCGGTCGATGCCGCGCGGAGAGAGAAGGTCATGGCGCGGGCAGAGAAGATTCTGGACAAGACTCATGTAGTTGTGGGTGTTGACGCGGACGGGCAACCGATTGTCAGCGACGCGAAGGCGGATGAGTTGGCACTTCGCGCGGGGCAGTTGATACTCGCGGCGGACAATCACAATCAGGCGGATAGGCATTTGGAGGATAAGAACGCGCGGCTCGACTCTGGAAAGGCAACAGAAAACATCACAGAGCGGGTTATAACCGTGGAGTTTGACAAACGTGGCTAATTTGACGGTAAAACTTCCCGCTCTCTACGCAAAGCAATACGACTGCTTCTATGGGCCTGAACGCTTTGCCGCAACCGAAGCGACTACCAAGAGCGGCAAGAGCGTGGGCGGCATCCATTGGCTTATCACGCAAACTCTGGAAGACCCGTTGAAGATGGCGAGTTTGTGGGTCAGCCCAGCGTACAGCCATGCTCAGGCGATGTTTGAACGCCTTGAACGCTGGATGATGGCAAGTGACCCTAACCGCACTATCTGGAAGTCGAATAAGTCGGACCTTTGGATCAGCTTGAACGGAGCGCGTATCTGGTTCAAAGGCGGCGAGAACTATGATGCGATCTACGGCGTTGACTATGGCCGCGCGATCATCGATGAGGCTTCCCGTTGTCGCCCCGAAGTTTGGGATGCGGTGTTTTCGACACTCACGGCAACCGAGGGCAAGTGTCGAATCATCGGCAACGTCAAAGGCCGCAAGAATTGGGCGTGGAAGAAAGCGCGGGCGGCTCAGGCGGGCGCGAAGGATTGGACTTATCACAAGCTAACCGCGCTTGATGCCGTTGACGGCGGCGTTATGAAACAATCGGTGTTTGAGGCAGCGAAAGAAAACCTTTCTCATGATGCGTTCATGGAATTGTTCATGGCGGAGGCCACAGAGGACGGTTCCAACCCCTTCCGTCTCGACTGCATCGCCAAGTGCATCAAGCCCATTTCCAACCTGCCCCCCGTCTGTTTCGGCATCGACCTAGCTCGCAAACATGACTTCACAGTAGTAATTGGGCTGGACTGCAACGGCGATATTTGCCGCGTGCAGCGATTCAACGGCACCGATTGGGCTACGGCGATGGCACGGATACAGGAAACGATTGGCGACACACTTTCGCTGGCCGATGCTACGGGCGTGGGTGATCCGATCGTCGAGCAATTGGGTCGCGTGTGCGAGGGCGTGAAGCCGTTTCTATTCACGTCCACAAGCAAGCAGCAGATTATGGGCGGGCTGGCGGTAGCGATTCAACACCAGAAAGTCAGCGTGTTGGATGGCGTGATTCGCAGCGAACTTGAGTCTTTCGAGTACACGGTGACACCGAGCGGGAACGTGCGGTATTCGGCACCCGATGGCGAGTTTGACGATTGCGTGTGTGCGTTGGCGATGGCGGTTTCGGCGTTTGATATTTACGCGACGACACCCACGCCATTCGTTTACGTAGTTGGGGCATCAAGCGGAACTCGCAAAGTGACAGCAATAGAAAACAACGAAGCAATGTGGACCAAAGTAGGCGGACGCGGCTCGTTTGGAGGTGGCGGATGGTAAAGGCTCTAGCGACACTGAAACAACGGGCAATGAACCTGCTTGGCTTGGGATACTCAACCCCCGATGACCGTGCATGGGTGAAGTCGAATCTGCGGACAGCGGACCTTGCACGCGGTCGATTCGCCCCGAAGGATGGTGCGGCGTACATCCCGTATCTTCGCGGGTGGGTCGATATGTGCGCCAAGAAGAACGCGACGAACTGCGCGATGAGCGAACTCATGCAGTTTCGCAAGGGCGGGCGCGGTCCGAAGATCGGCAAACAACGCATGCGGCGGTTGAGTGTGACTAAGGGGCTGTCGGACGGCACGAAGGACATTGTGCAGGTAGAAGACTCGACGGCTTTGGAATTGCTGCGGAATCCCTCGCAGTACGAAAGCGGCGAAGACTTCAAACTCATGCGGTTCTACGCGAAAGAGGCGTGTGGCAATGCGTTTATTTATCTGAGTGACAGCGGCGAAATGATGACTCTTCGCCCGCAGTTTGTCGCGCCGATCTTTCAGGATACGGACAAGCCAATCGCGGGTTGGGTCTACGGGCGCGGGCGTGAGCGCGAAATCGCATTGCCTTACGAAGCGGTCAGGCAGTTCACCCACTTCACGAACATTGACTCGCCGTGGCTTGGCGATGGTCCTACGAAAGTCTGTGCCGAATACGCCGATCTTCTCATGTTCTCGACCGTGGCAGAGGCCGCACGTTGGCGCAATGGCAACCCCCCGCCATATGCGGTTATGCTGCCAGAAACTATCACGGACCCCACCAAGCGGGCACAGGCGATTGCAGAGGTAGAGCGGCAGTTGAATGGGCCTGAGAACGCGGGCAACCGAATCGTTCTAGCGGCGGCGGATATTAAGAATCTCGGCTTTCCGCCGAAAGACATGGAGTACGTCGAAGGGACGCGCGTTTCTTCGCGGATGGTATTGGGTGCGTTTGACATTCCAGAACTGTTGTATTTCTCGACCGAATCAGGTCTGGCGACGATCGAAATTGCACTCAAGCACTACTACAAAACCGCTATCTGGCCCCGCCTGAAGCGCGATGCAAAGCAGATGACCGATCTATTCCAATCGCTCGGCTTGCTTGGCGACAACGAGTTTTTGGCCTATGAGAATCCGAGCGAAGAGGACAATCAGGCAGAGGCGACTTATTGGAAGACGCTGGTAGACGCGGGCATTGCGGTTGCCGATACCGCGTGCGAAGATATGGGCCTACCGATGCTGCCGGATGGATTGGGCACGGTCGCTCGATACCTTGGCACGCCTATGGCAGAGGAAGCACCGGAAGATCCAAAGGTTGAACCGATCGACGGCAAGCCCCCCGCGCCGGGCGATAGGGAAGTGAAGCGGCTGGCGACCAAGGCGATTGAAACGCTGGACGAACGAGACGCGGCGGACCTTGAACGTCAGAAGAAGGTTGAGGAGCGGACGCGCGACCTGTTGGCCTTGTGGTTCCTGTCGATCTTGGCCAGCCTCGAAGAAACGGTAACGTACACGGTCATTCCCGGCGTGGAACCTGCCCCGCTTGGAACGATTGCCCCCGGCGCGGTTGCGCCCGTTGCACCGGCGATTGTCACACCCCCGCCGATGGCGGTCGGCGTAAATTGGACTGTTCCACCCGCCAAGGTTGCCGAACTTGACGCGATCATCGCCAGTGGGCAGAGGGAAGCGGTCAGGACGAGCATTGCAGAAGAGGCGGCACAGACCGGACTCAAGCCAATCTCACCGGCGAAACCTATCCAAATTGCGGACGCACGGCGTAGGACGATGCTCGAAAAGATCACAAACACCACGAATAACGACGTGCGGCAAGCGGTCAGTGAAGGCATTGCGAACGGTAAGACCGTGCAAGAGGTAGCCGATGACCTGAAAGCCTCTGGATACCCGAAGGAACGGGCGGAAATCATCGCCGCGAACGAAATCGCCTATGCCTCCGAAGTCGCCGCCGAAGAGTTTGCGGTTGAGCGCGGGCTGGCGTTCAAGACTCTCTACCTTGGACCCGTCCCGTGCGAAAAGTGCATCGCGGACAAGAAAGACGAGAACGCTCGCGGGGGATCAACCCCAATCGCTCAAGCGTATTTGAATGGTCAGACGATCCCGCCGTTTCACGTAAACTGTTACTGCACATTGGTTTATCACAATCGCGCCCCATCAGGAGGTGTTTAATGCCCGTAATTCTCGACAAAGACCGTGCTGAACTGGCCTGCGACTCAATCCGCCGCCGCCATAAGGCTTTCAAAGACTCGCAAATCGGTATCCTCGCGTTCAAATCGGTAGACATGGAAGTCGATATGGAAGCGGGCAACCGTGACATTTTCGGCGTGGCCACCACCGATGACGTGGACGAATCAGAGGAAGTGGTGCTGCCCGAAGGGGCGGACCTTTCGTATATCGAGGCGACAAAGAAGCTCTATGCGGACCACCAGTACGGGGTCGAATCCGACATTGGGATCATTAGATACGTGAAGATGCTGGCCAACGGCAGGGGCTGGAAGTACCGCGCCCGGTTCTATGAGAACCTTCGCAACCCGCTGGCCGATGACACCCTTGAGAAGATCAGGCAGTCCGGCACCTACGGCGTGTCGATCGGGTTTGACCCCATCGAAGGCGGTTCACCTACCCCGATTGAGCAGAAGAAATACCCTGCCGCCAAGTCAATCATTCGCCGCTGGAAGTGGATCGAATTGTCCGTAACCCCCATGCCGTGCAACTCGTACAGCTATGCGGTCCCGGCTGGCGAACTTTCAGACTCAAAGCGGTTTGAACTTATCGAGCGGTTGGTAGGTAAGGAATTGTTGACAAAAGATCAAGCCTGCCGCTTGGGGGTTGCTCAGGCGGTAGAACGGCGTATACTTAAGTTGGGTGGAGAGTTTCCACCCGCTCGCAAAGTCCTACGACTTGCGTGAAATAGTTTGACTGGCACTCCCTGCGGTCGTTCGGCGTAAGCCCTACCTCAGTATCGGAAAGACCACGAAACGAAGACGTTTCCTGTTGTTCTTTTCATATTGAGGTACAAAAATGAATCGCATTAAGTTTCTCGCCCTGCTCAAGAAGCACGGCTACAACGGTGGCGAAGACCTTACCGCCGTCAAAGATTTTCTGAAAGATACGGACCTTGTCGATGACTCTAACCAGCCAATCGACATTGACGCAACGTGGGCAAACGTAGAGCGCAAGACGCTCAAGTTTGCCGCTACCCAAGAAACCGCAGACACCACCAAGGCTATCGGCAATATTGACCGGATGATTGCGGAGAAGGCTGCGCCTAACTTCACGATCAAGGGCTTCCGCCGCGAAATGGCGAAGAAGAATTACAAAGCGAAAGCCGCTCTTGGGCTTACTCGCTTCGCTGATCCAGACATTGCCGAACTCGCTTGCTCTGCTTTCCGCTTCGCATCCGCCGAAGCGGTTGGCATGAAGTCCTACGCCGCACGCGGCGACGACGAGGGCATTCTGCAAAAGGCGTCCGCCTTCACCAATACGGGTGGCCAAGCACTCATCAACCCGGAATATACGAATCTGTTGCTCTACGCAACCGAACCCGTCGGCGTGGCAAACAGGCTCGCTTACGTCGTCAATATGACCAGCGACGAGCAATACAACCGCCGCAAAACTGACATTTTGACCATCGCCCACCGTAGCCCAACGGGTGCGTACGCAGAAACCGCAAACGCATACGACATGGTGAAACTCAACGCCCGCGACATGGGCGGTATCTGCCGCCTACCAATGAACCTGATGGACGACAATTCCATCAGCGCGGTCGATGACATTGCTGCAACCGTGCAGGAAGCGCGCGATATTCGTACTGATACCGATTACATTCTTGCCGATGGAACTGCAACTTACGGCGGAAACGTCGGCCTTAACAACGGGCTGGTTTCCGGTGCGTATGTCGCCGCCGCATCAGCGACATGGGCTTCGCAGACTGAAGCCGATCTTCTCTTGATGGTCGGTAGCGTCCAGAACTGCAACTTCGGCCGCGCCAAGTGGCTCTGCTCTCGTCAATGGTTCATGCAGGTTCCTGTCCGCCTCGGACTCGCAAAGAGCGGCGTGACCGCTAAAGAGTTCCAGACTGGCGGTTCGATCGAAAGTTTCAAGAGCGGCAATCCGACCATCTTGGACTTCCCTGTCGAGTTCTCCGAACTCATGCCCATCGCTGGCGGCGGCGCAGGCGAGAAGGTCGCGTTCTTCGGCGACTTCGTGGCAGGAACCATGCTCGGCAACCGCAACACTCTCGAAGTTGCAACCAGCGAACACGCTTACTTCACCACCGGCGAAGTTGGCGTTCGTATCCGCGTTCGCGGCGCAGTCAACATCTGCGGCGACGGTCGCGGCTCAACCTTCGGCCCAATTCGCGCACTCAAGAACTCATAATTTATCGTGGGCCTCGGCTCACGCTGAAAGGAAATTGACCAATGAAAGCTCTGCAAAACGCAAAGATCGGAATCGGACTCAGCCCCATCGACGCGACCGGCACAACCTTTACGCCCATCGCGTTTGATCTTGGGACTGGCGGTCCTTACTCAGAAGTCATGTGCATCGTTCAGACCGGCAACGTTGCTGCCGATATGACCTCGCTCAAGCTCGTTGAACGTGACGACAGCGCAACTCTCACGTCCGGCACTACCGACATTACCGGGGGCGGCTTCACCGCTCCTCTGGCAACTGGCGGCGACAACACAATTCGATGCGCCTTTGTCCCGCTCGGCGGTCCGCGCAAGCGATACATCGGCGTGATTGGTACGGCTGGCGCAGGCGCGACTCTTATTAACGCGGTTTGGATTGGTATCCCCGCCGTTATGCCCAACTCCAACACAGAACGCGGCGTGACCGAAACGCTGTTCTGCACCTAATTCTCCTTTGGTTCGGCTCTCCCGTTCTGAAAGGGGCGGGAGAACTTTTATGCGGCGTAAACCACAGAACAAACTTCGGGCGCGTCCCGATATTACTAAGGGGCTAGACGATGGCGATCACGATTTCACGGGAAAGCCCGATGGTTCCTCCGGGTGCGAATTGTCCGACCAGCATGAAGGCAAGGTTAGACGTTGCTCTTGTAAGTGTGGCGGGAACGGTAAACAGTGCGGGCGAAATCCTGCAACCGCTCTCGATCACAAACGCAAATAATGTTCTGGTCAGGCTGGGCCTTGGGGCAAAGATTTTCTTCCGCGCCAAGTACCCACAGGCGTCAACGCTAACGACTAATCCGGTGGTTCAGCCGATCGGAATTTTCACCGACACCGACCCGTCAGAAACTACGGGTTTTGCCGATGATGGAACGATTCCATTCTGCCGACTCGACGCTCTGTCTGGTGTGGCCGGAATCACCATTGCCGAAACTGCGGCCACCGACAAGCGTGATGCCACCTACCGCTATTCCGACTGGTTCACCTTCACAAGCCCATATACGGGCGTTGTGGGCGATGCTTGTGGCGCGGACTGGTTGCTGCTCCTCTCAACTACGGCGGGCGTGGTGAGTGCGGGCGCGGCCTCTATTGAAGTGCTGATTCTAAACTAAGGGGCAAGCGTTGCCGATCGTTACGCCGACAACCTACAACGTCTACCGCAACACCAGCGACACTTCGCAGGATACACAAATCACTGCGCTGATTTTGCAAATCACAGACTACGCACAGACCGTACTCGGCATCACGTTTGAGACAGCGACACTCACAGAACGCTACACGGTGCGCCCCGGCCAACAGACCATTCAACTTCGCACCTACCCCGTTCAATCGGTTACGTCTATCAAGTGTTTCTACGGCACGGAGTCTGCCGACTACACAACGCTCTCAACGTCAAGTTACTACACCAACCTTACCACGGGACTGATTTCGATCGTCGGCGCGGGCAACCGATCGGGCATTGCAAGCGATACGGCGGCGTTCTTCAACGCTTCACTGTCTGACTTCGCTATCGGTCAACTGCCGTGCTTCGTTCCCGGCATCGATAACCATGAAATCGTGTACGTGGGCGGGCGTGCAAGCGTACCTGACGGGCTTAAAAACTGCTTCTATCGGGCACTCGATCTGATGCTGGCAACGGCGGGCGACAATCCAGAAATGAAGTCCGAATCTATCGGCGCGTATTCGTATACCAAAAACGACACTAGTACGGGATCATCGTTTCAGAAGCAGATGCAAACGATCTTCTCCGCCTACGCGAATGGGGCGTCACTCATATGAGAACACCCTACCACCTGCTCAATCAGTCTGCCACCCTTCGCGTTCCCGTCAACACGCGGGACAATTCGATGGACGTGCAGTTGACGTACACAGACACGACGATCCGCTGCCGCGTCGAAGAACCGGGATCGGCTAACGCGCTTATGAATCAGCGGCTTGCGGGCGATACATTCGCGCGTGGGTTTTTCGTCCCCGGTTGTGCGGCAACCAAAGACTCCCTGCTCACGATCCTGACCGGGCCGGGCACTGGCAACAAATACCGTTTCAAGGGGCCTCTACAGCTCGCAGCGGCGGACGGTTCGCTATTAGTAGCAGACTTGGGGGCGACTGAATGAACGCCTCTGTATCAGTCACATACACCCCACAGAAGAACGTGCGCGGCATGGTTGGCGCGTGGGTCCAGTCTGGACTCAAGAACGTTGTCGATAACATCAAGACCGTTGCACAAGGCAATGTCACATCGCAGTCGTTTCGCGGTAACCAACTTCGCAGCGGGATCGTCGCTCAGTTGCTATCGCCCAACTCGGCAGAAGTTCGCGGCACGTATATCGCCTCAAAGTTGACCGAATTGGGCGGGCAGGTTCGGCCCGTCAAGATGCAATGGCTGGCGATCCCGGTGAAACCTGCCGCGAAGGAAATCGGGAAGTACGGGTACGGCCCCCGCGCTGTTGGCGTTGACCTGTTCTTTGTCAAACTCAAGAAGAAACCGGGCACGGCATTGCTGGCGACAAGCGCGGGCAAGGGCAAGCTAGACGTTTGGTACATCCTCAAGAAAGTCACGAATCACACGGCGCGTCCGTTCCTTGGTCCGGCGCTCAAGTCGTCGCTTGGCAATATCCCCGTCTGGTTCGTCGAAGGCGCGAATAGGGCGGTGGTGCGATGACTACCACGATCGAAGTCGCAACGGTTAACGCGGTTATCACCCGCCTCGTGGCGGACGCGACTCTCACGGCGATCATCGCCTCGACGTTGATCGACCAGATGCGCGGCCCGCTCCGCAATATCACGGTGGATACCGAAAAGTACATCGTGGTAACGCCTACCACAAACGATAAGGCCGAACACGCACAACGCTCAGACGGGTTCCGAGTTTCGTTCGCGGTCATGGTCGTCGATCTTTCTCGAAACGGTCTAACCAACCTTGGTCCGGTTGGAGAGCGAATCTATGGCGATGCGAACAAAGACACGGCCAACGCGGGCACGCCTACCTATGGCCTGCACTGCCACAAGTTGGCACTTGGCGCGGACGCTAACGGATGGCTCGCAAACACGATTATCAGCGAAGGCGCGTTCTACGACGGCTTTGAAGACGTAATTGTTCGGACAGAGAAGTTCAGTGTTGGCGTATCGCGGGTTCCCGCATAGGAGTTGATTCATGGCAGTTACATTCCCACTCGAAGGCGCGGATGCCTCACTCTATTCAATCGACGTTTTCTATACCGACCTGATTGCCATGATTCGCACGGCGACACAATCAACGGGTTCGTGCATTCCGTACAACCATCGAATTGCGGTGAACGGCTCGCCTCTGAATGTCACCGCACAAGGCGCAACCGCTCGCAAGATGCGGCAAGGTCTACGCGACTGGCGGGCAGATATTTCAGCACGCTATCCCGCTGTCAATCGAGACATTGGCGCGCGGTCGGTCCTGACCGTTGGCGGTACTGCTCGTTCATTCGTGCAGTCTGGGCGTTTGAGTATCCGCGCCCCATCGTTTGACATTACGTCTTCGACTTCAGCAGCGATCAGCACAGACGCAGCATCGTGGCGGTATTTCCGTCCCTCGACGCTTATCGAGTGGGACGCGTCCTTTGAGTGTGAGGTTGATCAGGGAACGGCAATGACCGTTCCAGAATCGTCAAACACGGTGCTTTCAAGCTACACCGCGTTCTCGCTCAAGTTGTGCGAAGACGGTGCAAGCGATCCGACACTTGCGGGTACGGCGTTTATCAACGCGATGACACACGACGCGGATACGTCTACCCCCGGTCCTCAGAAAATGTCCTATCAAATGTCAGGCACAGATGCGATTACAGCAACGTCCGGCAGCGCGTTGGCAGCGATCTTCGCGGCGGGCGCGGTCGCTATTCCGCTCTGGGACACAACCAAAAACCTTGTCTGGTATGCACAAACCGCTGCCCCTCGCTCGTGGACCGGCTCGGCGTTCTGGGAATCGGTCGAGTTCACTTGGCAGATGGATCAGCCGTTAGAAGTTCGCTTTGGCTTGCGTGGCACAGGTCCACTCACCCCGGCATAAGGAGCATGATTGTCAGATCAGGGCAACCAAATCGGTCAGGTGAACGTCAAGGTAAACGCTTCGGGAGTCGAAGAGACTAACCGGAAGCTTGACGAGGTGGCGGCGCATGCAAAGCGAACCGCCGCGAGCGTGAACGGTATCGGTGGGTTTTCGGCAGGTCCGGGCATGTCGATGGGTGGGATTAGCGGACCCGGTGGGGATGGTTCATCAAGTGCCGTAAGTTCCGGTTTCGCACAAGCCGCCGACGTTGCATCCTCTGCGGCGGACAAAGCCGCACCCAAAGTTGACTCTCTCAAGAATAAAATGAAGAGCGCGGTCGGCGGTCTTCTCGATGCAAGGGCGGCGGTTCAAACTCTATCGGCGGCTACGTTTGGTTGGATTTCAACCATCGGGCTTGTCGCTGCCCCTATTGCTCTTGTTATCAACTACTTGCATGAGAAGCGAAAGGCCGCACTAGACGCTTCCCGCGCACTTGGCGACCTTACCGAAGGTTGGCAAGAGTACATGAAATCAATCACCGACCCGGCAATGGACGAGGCCGAACGGAAGATTGGCGAGATTAACAAGCGGCTGGAAGATCAGGTAAAGCAAATAGACGAACTCGGAAGCAAGGCTGGCAGGTCTTCGTCTGAAATCGGAGCAGACGTTGCCTCGGCTCGCGCGGACGCTCAAATAGCACGCGACAAGGTTCGCGCGGACGCGGCAGAGAAACAGCGGCAGGGCGAGGCCAAAAAAGAAATAGACGGATACAACAAACTTCTAGAAGAAACTCGCGCGTTAGAAATGCAGGCGGAAGACGAGCGATTGTCAGACGTTGATCGCGTGAACGCAGAGCGGTTTCGGAAAATGGGAGAACTTGAGAGCCGTTTGTCACGCGCTGAAGACGAGGAAACACAAGCCGCAATCCAAAGACAGATTGACGCGATCAATCAGATTTACGATTACAAGGTCCAGAAAGTGCAAGCGTCCGAATCTACCGCACTTGAGGCAGAACGCAAAGCCAACGAACAGCGACTTGAGGCGGCGCGCGAACAGGCCCAGCAGGTCGCGCAGCTCTACGTCAACGCGGCAAACCAATCCCGCTCCGCAATTCAGGCGGCTTTCGGTGGTGGAACATCTTCTCTGCTTAGTGAAATGATCGCAAAACTTAACATTATCGCCAACTCAATTCAGCGGAATGGGGGTGGATAATGGCAACACGCCTAGAACTTCGCGTAGCGGGGTCTTCGTCCGTTGTGGACGGGACAAGCGACCGCCTCGTAGACGTTTGGACTTCGGACTACACCAGCCGCGCGGCCGCTATCGCAGACGCCGCACTTCCCAAATACAACACCGAGCATCCAAACAACCCCGGCTTGTTCGTTGACTCTTACCGATTCGTTCCGGTGGAAGATGGTCGGTTTGATATTGAGGTTAACTACTCGAACGATGGAAGCTACCGCCTATTTGAGAATCCTCGACCGAACACCGAAGACGGTCCGCGACTCCAATTTGGCGTGAAGCAGGTTACGGTAAAGATTCCGGCGTTTGCGATTGCAAACAAGTCTTTGAGTCAGGGATCGTCGCAAGTTGGCAGCGTGAAAGTATGGGAGCCAATCTCGCTTTCATACGACGAGTACCGCGCGATGGTTTCATATCGCGTTGTGGTCCCGTCGCTCAATCTTGCAAACGTCAACGTGATGAGCGAGCAGATTCACAAGATTCACACGCTCGCGGGCGTGAAGTTTGAAATGATGCCGTGGAGTCAGAATCCGCATAGCAGGACCGAAGACGAGGTTACCTATTACTGGGTGCGCGATATGGGAACGATTGACCCGCGCACGCTCCCCGGTTGGAACCAAGCTCAGGCTGCACGCATATCAATCCCGCCAGTCATTCCCAATACCGCACCGGCACTGATCCGCCTTCCTTATACAAACATCGTCGCCATTCCCGGCATAGATGCGTATGACGCGCAACAAAACCCATTCCCTCCCGACTACTTCACGGTCCCGTTCGCGGTTGAAAACCCGAACGGTTGGATGAGTCTGCCGGGGCTTACATGACACCAGCCATTCTCTATCACGGCATCATCTCAAGCGTGGAAGGGACCAACCCCGGCCCCGCAAGCGGGATTACCTACACGGTAGAAATCAACGTTGCAAGTACCGCGCCGCTTGTGAAGTCAGGCGTAAAGCCGCACAATGGAAGACTACCCGACGTTATACACACACGCGCGGCCACCCCCGGAACGGCCATTCAAGTGCTAGACGTTGGCGGATTCCTTCAGTTCTACATTGAGGAGTCGTTCGACTTCGACCAAAGCTGCGAGGACCAGCCATGAAATCAACCAGCGGCAACACCAAGCAAGCAAGCCCACAGAATCGCACTTGCGACACTGACACACGCGAACATTGCCGCGCCGCTTCGCTTGGTTCCGCCGCGAATACCGGCAACGACAAGACCGAGAATCGGGATCAACAGGCAGACCATTATCAAACCGGCATCGCCCCCGCCAGTTTCGGCGTCGATCGTTCCGACTATCTTGTGACCTTCGTTCATCGCCCTTGCCTTGGCTCGATTGAGCGTGCTGGAAAGCACCTCGACCGTGTAAGGCTCACCGGATTCTCTAAGGCACTCCACCGTCCAAGTTCGCTTTTCCATGACTATTCCTTTGGATTCTTGACCATGCCGGTTTCAAGATACTCGCCAATACGGAGGGTATATGGCTAAACCTACCCAAACTTTCGACCTTGTGAACCTGAAATCACTCCAGCGGTGCATGTCTCGCGGTCGTTTGGCCGCTTTCGACACTCAGGGGCTATCCGTTTGCAGCGTATCGGCCTCACAGGGCGGCGGGCCTTGGGCTACGGCGGTCCTGACACTCAAGCAGTCTAACGACCTGCACGCACCCGAAGACGCGTGGGTAGCCCTATCAGGCGTTTCAACGATCACCTCTTCCACCAAGTCCACCGGGCAATTTTCGTCCGGCTATCGGTACGTGTTGCCGTTTGTCACCACCGCCGAAGGTTCCGACTCATACATCACCGTTTCATTTTCTGGCAAGGAGTAATTTATGGCAGGCGCAGCAACTTATCTCAACACCGGAGCGACAGACGTAGCACCTGCCAACTGGTCAGATGCAACGGGCATCGTCGAAGACGCTACGTGTATCATCGACGCGCAGGGCGGAACGGCTCAGGCGATCACGCTCAGCGTTGACCGCTCGGCTATCGCTGGCGTCGATACATTCAGCATCCAAGCCCTGTTTTCCGGCACGGTCGGCACGCAAGGAAGTCCCCTCAAGATGGGCTGCAAGACCAAGTTTACGAACTCGGCGGCGGGCGGCGTGCTGAACTATCAGGCGGCGAATATTGCGGGCGCGGGCGCGGCCCCGACTACTGCCAACCTTTGCAGTCTGTTTGTGCAGGCTGGCCCCGGTCAGGCCAACCTGCTCGGCGGCACGGTCACTGAAATCCAGCAAGGGCAGGGAACGCTCTACGTCAATCAGTCCACAGTGGTAACGACCGTCAACCATTCGGGCGGCACGGCTACCTATGACTCAAACGCAACACCAATTACCACCCTGACCATCGCGGGTGGCATGGTCATTCTCAAGCGCGGGGTCACAACCATCGTCAATCACGGCGGCTGGATCATCTACGACAATCTCATCGCTTGCACGACCTTCACGGGCGGTCCGAACAGCAACACCGATTGGCGCGGGGGAACGATCACCACAGCGAACATCCTCGGCACGTTCACGGTCCAGAACATGACCCGCGCGACAACCTTCACCACTACGAAGGTTTGGGCATCCGCGAACTTCAATATGAATCCGCAGTCAGGCGTTGTGCTTACCTTCACGAATCAGATCACGTACATTGGCGGCGGGCCTAAGACGTATTCGACTAGTGGCGGTGTTGGCGCGTGAACGATCATGCGGTAATGACGAAAGCCGCAAGGGTTATGGTCCGCGCGGGCAAGGTAATCCTCGCCACCGCTGCCTGCATCGCGCGGTGTTGCCGACGTTGCCCCGGTCCAGTGCTTCGCCGCAAGTGCGACCGCTATTGCCCGGACACAACGACCGCCTACGGGTTCTACCGCATCGACCTAGACGCGCCGATCGCGCCGGGGGGTATCACTTGGCGGCAATGGATCGCGGACAACGACGCGGCTCTTACGCCGTGCAGGTTGATCCAATTCGGCACCGATCCCGAAGAGTGTTACGTCCTCGACCGCAATTGCTCGCGGTGTTTTTGGAGCGGATGCAACTACAACCTTGATATTCCGAGCCTGCCGGTTGTGCCGACAACGTGGGCTAATCCGCGCCTCGCCACTTGCGACGATTGCATTCTCTGCCAAGAGTGCTGCGCGTCGATGGTGTGGCGTGATTGTTCTGGCATGGATCGGTGTTATGAGTGCGGGTCGAATTATCGGGTAGCGACCGATATGCACTTGCGGTCAACTTACCAAGTGTTCAACCAGCAGGGCTTGACCTACGACGAAACGCTCACCAAAGACATTACTCAGGAAGTCGAATGGTTGTGCGTTGATACCGATCCGCAAACGGGCCGCTGCAATACCTCGACGATGCGGGAAACTCGAACGACCACGTTCAATGCCACGGCGCGATTCACGGTCAACGAAGGAAGCCCACCCGTCAGGCGGTACATTGATCTAGCCATTTCGAGAACGGGCGGGACAGGGGTAGTCGATGGAATAACCCCCGGTGCTTGCGGTCAAATTCTCCGCTTCTGGCAGTTGATCGAAACGCCGTACATCGGAACTCCGCTCCCACTCAGTTCGCTCACCACCGCCGAGAACATTCTGTATATGCCGGTTCGCGGCGGCGGGACCATCCCCAACACCGCGCCTTACCTGCCCATGCGGACGAACTGCGCAGGGACAATCTACATTCCAACCTTCTTCCCGGCATCGACCACCCTAAGCACGGAGGAACGCCGTACGTGGTCCGTGACGTTCAACGGGTCTAGCGGCTCAGTCACATACACCTACGACCGCAAGACCTACGCATGGCCTTCGGGACAGCAACCCTACCTCGCATCTCACAACGTGGCGACGATGACCCGCAACTTTCAATTCAGCAGAATCGCTAGTTGCGCGCCGGACGCTCCGCTCGGCTGCAACGACCCACTCAGGCGCAAACAGGGCGACCCTAGCGGGATCGGCAACGGCAACCCTGACCTGCCCATCGGCGGGCTTCAAGCATCCAATCCCCTCTACAACCCCCCACAAAGCACCGGAGACATGATCTAATGCCGTGTGGCTGTTCAAATGTCAACGCTAGTGCCATGCGGGATCAGGCCGCCGTTTGCCACTTCTGCCCGATCGCTGAACACGCGCCCAATGCGTTTGTTACCGGCGCGGTCGCTTGCACAATTGGGGGCCGTATCGCCGTCGAGTGCCCGCGCAAATACTTCGACGGGAGCGGTGTGGTGCGATGGTTGGGCGTGCGTTGGTATGGTTTGCCATACCCGCTCAGGCTTATGCTTTGGGCGTTCCACCCGAAACATCCTCGGCCAAGTTCGTACAGCGGTTGTGGGTGCTTGGTGTGGGCGCGGGATTTGTGGGAGCGGGCGGTTTCATCGTCAAAAGTCCCGTAAGCGTAAACTGATATTCGTGCGGACCGCAGACGTGCGATTTCTGTATCAACAGTTCACCGCGATAGTAATCGAACTGGTCAAACGGTCCGTCTGTTGTCGTTACCACCGTTCCCGATAGTTTTGGTGGCTCCGGCGGTTTTGGTGGTGGCAGATTGTTGAGAATGTGACGCGCACACGCTCCGCACTTTCCGTAGCACGGCCCACCTTCGTTCCAAAACCCTTCGCCTTCCTGTAGCACCGCTTTGCATCGGTAGCAGTTCATACTCACTCCTTTGCGCGATTGGTGGTGGTCAAAGCACCCGCGTAGAACCATCGGCATAGATTCCAACGACTCTAAGGTCCACGGTTGTGCTTGCCCCCGAAGTCACGCTCATAAATATCTTGCCGCTTGGACCCTGAATTACTTGCACGGTTGGCGAGTGGTCGATTGTCTTGCGAACCTCGACCGGCTCAATCTTGACCGTAGTAGTGCCCCGATCTTTGGGCTTATCCTCACCCTTCCACGGCAGCGCAAACGCCGCTGCTACTGCGGAGAGGGATTCCAAGAAGTTTCTACGGTTCATTGTGCCTCGACTTTCTTGACGATCCAATACCCGCCGCTAGACGGTTCGCCCGCAGCGCGGACGTACTCAAGTGCCGCCCATAGCGGACCCTTGAAAGCATAGACCGTCGCGTTATTCGAGTGGGCGACGGTGTGTGGTTCCATGCGGGATTCTACTTCGCAACCGGCTTGCACAACGTCTGAAAGCGCGTCGTTACTGCGCTCAAGCAGCTTGTGTATCGGCAGGTCGCCCCACTCTCCGAGAAGCAGCTTAGCTTTTTCATACGCACTCATTTCGATACCACCCTTCTAAGCAACTCCGCAAACACCTCATGCCCGTGAGTAGCCAGCCAACTCTCAAACTTACCCCGCTCGTGTGGGTCTTTCGAGTCGCGCAGGCGGGCCATTTCTTTGATTTGGTCGGTGGTCATTGTGGCACCTCTTCTAGGCAACTTTCTACGCGGCTTACCCAGTGGGCTTCGGCTGCGAGTTTGGCGGCGTCAAACGTTGCCGCACCAATCCACTCTCCGCCAGATTCCTTCCACACCCACATACTGCGCCGCTCTTTGACGAAGTACCCAAGCCCCGCTATTGGCGAGTCTAGGCACAACGCTATCCACTCCCTCCTTGAATTGGTTACGCAAGTATCCCACACCAGTTTCCGAATCCGATAGAGTTTGTCGCTCATGGCAACCTTTCCAGATAGGACGCTAGGGCGAGGAAGGGGGTTGGATGCACCTTCATAGATTTTGGATTGTCCGAGTCCAGAATCACGTACCCACGCCCGATTGTTTCAAGTGTGAACGGAGCAATGCCTACGCCCGTCGGCAAGAGCGCCAGCCAATGGTGAACAATCAAAGCCTCGGCGGTCGTTTCGTATATCTCGCTTGTTTCCTGAGTGAACCAAATCTGTTCCTGCTCGTCATACCCCAACCACTCGACAATCGCCGCTGGACACTTGGCTATCACACGCTGGTAGGTTTCGGCTGTCTCGCTCATAAATCCCATTCTCCCCGGAGGGGTTGGTTAATCCTCCCCGTCCGCTTTCGCGGGCGGTAAGGGATAGTTCAACTGAAAACAAGCGGTTCGTTGGCAGCGTGTGCCGCGCGGCATCCGTCTATGAACGCCTTTGTCGTGTCTCGCCAATTTCCGATGTGTCCGGGATCGTCAACGCTTGGAAGACGCGGCATGAGTTTCTCAAGTTCGTCAGCGATTGGGCCGCAACTCTCGGCGGGTATCTCGCCTTCGCAATCAGAGTGGTGCAGCAATTCGTGAAGCGGGTTGGGTTTGAGGCAATCCCATTTTATCGGCAGGGATTGGTCTAGGCGTTGGAAGCTGCGAACCGCCAACTCATCCGGCTTTGTGCCAAGGTAGAACGTTGGAAGCCCCGACGAGTTTCCACCCATTGACCCGTAAAAGCCGTCCATAAGGTCGAGCGGTGGAAGCCCCGCGACTCTGGCGATTTCTGTCCGCCACCTCATGAACGATCCGTAAGACCCGCGCCAAGCATCGTGTGAAATATCAAGGCCCATATTCGATTCTCCTAGTCCCGCCAAAACCGTGGCGGTCGGTAAGCCTCGCCGGACTCTTTCGAGTGCGGCGGGGTGGGT
>ERZ869925.827-NODE-827-length-18144-cov-5.545083_pt1 | contig 18144 bp, 17 predicted proteins | sample MGYA00579311_ERZ869925 | MGnify/ENA primary metagenome ERZ869925 (study PRJEB32216, sample SAMN09231817) | wastewater metagenome | place: USA: Maryland | collected 2016-07-30 | study: EMG produced TPA metagenomics assembly of the PRJNA472060 data set (Reclaimed...
AGAAGCAGGGTAAAGGGGAGAACGATCCACAGGTAATTGCGGCCCGTGCCCGTGTGGACGACATTGTGGAGCAGCAGGCCCGGCTCAAAACCTCCATGGATGATTATTTTCAGGAGCATCCCACAGCAAGTCGTCAGGATGCCGTGAAGTATTTCAACTCCCAGGTTTCCACAGAGAAAGCCGTGCAGGACGCGGATGCTCTCTTCGGAGGTGCCCGAGGTGATACTGGCCCACAGGGTGCTGCCGCTGCTCCCGGAGAAGACCTTGTTAGTATGGTCAAAGACCTTGAAGGCTGGAATCCGAACGCTTACGGCGACTTCAAACAAACCAGCATCGGATACGGAACCCGTGGTAAGCCCGGTGAGGTGATCTCTAAAACGGAGGGGGATAGACGGCTTCGCAGCGAATTGAACATGCACGCTAAACGCATTGACGAAGCGGCGCAGAAGGGAGGATACAATCTATCTGATGCCCAGCGGAATGCACTGATCTCCTTCGATTTCAACACCGGCAAAGGAGCACACCTTCTGGAGACTTCCGGCGGGGACACCAAGATGATTGCGGAGAGAATGAGCAAATATCGAATTGCCGGTGGTAAAGTGAACGAAGGGCTGGTAAACCGTCGCCGCAAAGAACGCAGCCTTTTTGAATCAGGACTCTAATGGACGACCGCCTTTATCCGGCAACCGCTGTGGACGACACCGTTCCAGTGCTTCCGAGCGCAACAATCAATCCGCCACCACAACCTGCCGCGCCTGTGCAGCACGCAGCGTCCATGGCGCTCAATTGGGACGGGTGGCTGGACAGTCAGCCCAAAGAAACGCAGGAGCGTATCCGGGGGAATCTCAACTCATCTCCTGACAAAGAACTGTATAAGCGCCGTCTTACCTCCACACTGTGGATGGCGGAGCGCGAAGGCTGGCACCCGCAGGACATCGGTAAGAACTTTGATCTGGCGATGAAGGGCTTCGCAGAGAAGCGCGGGCAGGGAGAAGTGTGGAAGGATGTCAGCACGTTTTACTCGCGCATTCAAAACGACGCCGCACGCGAGCGCGATGAGCAGGTTTCCCTGGAGGGCATCAAAGATGACACTGACGAAGGGAGGGCTTTGCGTGAAAAGTCTTTGCAAAACAGGGCCTACTACAGTGCTGTCGAAAGAGATGACCCCGCAGATGATCTCACGATGGTGAAGGAGTTTTCCCGGTGGCAGCAGGGGGCAATTCAGTCAGGAGCTTTCAACCCGGCCAATGCTGCGAATTATTACCGTCAATGGGTGGCGATTCATCAGCAGGGACGGGAGGATTTCAAAGTTGCCAACGCCGCAGCACAGAAAGTTTATGGAATTCTTGCCAGAACTGTAACGGAGCGGAAAGTGGGTGTAGGAGGTAATGATGTATCGCTCAAATTAAGAAGTGCAGCGGACGACCGGCGCGTGGTGGGCGATGCCGTGGGAGTCATGGAGAATCTGACTCCGGAGCAAAAGGAACTCGCTTTTCGTCAGATTGGAGTTTTCGACGCCCGCTCCAGGAAAGAGGCTGGGATAGCCGGTGAGGGCGTTGCGGCTAATATGGCTGAAGGGGCTGGACGCAGCGCAGTAAACATGATTGAGAATGCTACTGATTCTGCTTTCTTGAAAGGCATCAGGGGGCGTGTCGCCAAAGAAGGAGATAATATCACCCGCTCAGACTACAACGCTTTGTTGGATAGCATGGGATCTAAAGAGGGCAAATTGGATACCGGATTTTCTTTTTCGTCCAAAGCTGACCCGAAACTAACGAAGGAACAGGCGGATTACCTGAATGCTTATTGGAAGAAAGCGGAGGGTAACGCAGAAGTCGCTTATAAATTGCGAGATGCGCTGCAAGGAACGATTGCGCCGCTCAACAAAACCGGATTTTTCAACATGGGGGCGGTTACATTGGCGGAATCCATCCCCCTCATGGCCGCTGTAAGTGTTCCTGGGCTGGGTCCTGCATTGGTTCAGCAGAATTACGCATACGAAGCTGAAAATAAACTTATTCAAAAAAATGTTCCACGGGCCAAAGCTGAGGTAATTTCTCAGTTCATTGGTGCCGGTCAGGCTGCTTTGGATATGGCATCGTTGGGGCTCCTAAAGAAAGCTCCTGGAATGCAGGAAGTGTTTGCAGGGCTATACGCTTTGCCAATTGCGGCTTTCACGCGTTCTGGTGTAAAAGAGGGAGCTAAGATCGCTGCGGCAGCACTCTCTAATCCTTTGGCACAGTTTGCCATGCGAGCGACTGGAACCACCATCTTTGAAACAGGTATTGAGGTTGCTCAGGACACTTTAACAGAGGCTGTGGCTTTACAGGTAGGGCACTGGTTTGATAAAACCATTCCTTCTACGAATTGGAGAGATGTGTGGGAGGAAATGAAGAATACCGCACCTGAAACTTTGTATTCGATGATGCTGATGTCATCTATCGGTGCCGGAATAGCGACGCGAGCGGACATCAAAAACATTGAGTATTTAGCACAGGATAAGGAGGCAATGCGGTTGCTGGGGATTTCAGAGACAGACATGGCCCGGGTGCAGTTTGGCTCTGATCCTTTTGCGGAGTTGCAGCGGTCTGTGAAAGAAGCGGAACAGTCTTCCGTGCGTTCGACAGCACCAAACGTCACTATTGATAATTTTTCTAATCCGGAACAGTTTTACCGGGTTGTCGTTGGAGATGCCGCTTTCCAGGATATAGTGGATACAGGCACAGTTAGAACACGGACTTCCGACGAGTCTGTCAAAGAAGAAGGAAAGGTAACACTAGGGGGCCGCCCTACGGCATTTCCATCCTTTTCTAAAGGAACTGTTTCACTGTCTTACGCAAAGGCCAACCCTAACCATTATGTAATTGTCGCTGACAATGATGCAGGCTTGGCCCCGTCAACACACGGGAGACACGGTAAGGGTAAAACAATGTTTCCTACATCAGCGGATGGCCAACATCTAGCATCAATGGATGCTGGTAAGGTGAGTGTTTACAAGCACACAGGGGAGGGGACTTACCAGTTGGTGTGGGATAAAGGGCCACTGACGGAACAATCATCTTTCGCAACTGTTCAAAATGACAGAACTTCAATAAATTCACCTCAGACTGAACTAACTCCGGCGAAAGCCAGGGCTGTGCTTAAAGCAGTTTGGAAGGATCGTGTGGTTGCGGAAGACGGAGATTCCTCTTTTCAGGGCATCGGTGCCTCTTACGAATGGGCACAGGAAACCCTGAAGAAAAAAGCAGAGATCGCTGCACGGGTTGCTCCTATCACTCCCACTGTGGATGGCTTCGATGTCGAAAGCCCTGACGGCTCCGGTCCCGTGGTTGTGGAGACAAAAGAGGAAGCGGAAGTCCTCAGTGTATCCTTCTTTGAAGATCAGGTGCTGAATCCGGCGTTGAACGAAGAGGAGAAGTCAGTCGCTGCCGCTGAAGGTCGTCCTGACATTTCCAGTCTGGACGATGGAATTTCTCAAGTAGGAGATATACGCAAGAATACACGGTTACAAAGTCAACCTGCTGCATCTGTTTTGAAGCCTGGTGACAGGGTTGTGAATATCAACAAGACGAAAAACGATCCATATTCTGGACAAAAAGCTACAGTAAAATCTGTGGATTCTGGCTACGGCAAGTTTGTGGTAGAATATGATGATGGGACGATTTCTAAGCATCTTAATATAGGGAGTCCTTTTGAGTGGGAGGCAGGAAAACCCACAGGCCAGAAGCAGGTAGTGCAACCACCCGTGAAAATGTCATCTACAGATGTTGTTTCTACGCATGGTCAAGCGTCCCCCGGAAATACAATTTGGTTTCATCGAACAGCAATTGACAACGCTGCCAGTATTACGAAAACAGGACTAAATGCAGGTCCTGGCTTAGACAGCACTGCAACGCAAGAAAACGGTGATCTAAACAAAAGAATTGCCTCCTTTAACAAACCGCACGCCGGCTCTAAAGCTGTTGTAATTATTGAGCTTCCGATACCTCCTGGTGCAAGGGACGCGAATGGTATCCTAGACGCATCAGAGAGAGCGTTTGAATTAACGGATGGAACAGGAGTGCTCCCAGCACGCTATATTAAAGGCTGGTATAATCAGTTAACTGAGGAGTATCACGCTAATCCGGAGTTCAACGTGGATAACCGGATTTCGAGCGAGACAGGGACAGAAGAACAAAATAATTCGGCGCAGCAGGAAAGAATGGATGTTTTAACACGCGAGGATAACAAAATGCTGGACGAAGCAGCGGGTGTGCGGCGAGCCCGTGGCGATGACGGATGGGGGCTGCGTCCGGTTACAACGAATCCGGAAGGGAACGGGACGATCAAATCCGGTGTGGGCTTTGATGGGCTGGCAGTCGCCAATCAAATGCGGGATCAGTTGGCGATTGAGAATCTTCGTGCTCAACAGCAGGAACTCACAGACACCTATGAAAAAGAAAAAGATGCCGCCCGCCAAGCTCAAGGACTGGAAAAAGGGAGCGAAGTTTCCGAGGCCGTAGCGCCAACTCAAACGGGAGAGATTGTTCCCGAGCCAAATCAAACCAATGAAAGGCAAAAGCAAGAGCAAGCCCGGCAAGATGGGCAAGGGGAAGTGCTAACGCCTCTGGCGGAAGCACCCTCGACTCCTGCCGGGGAGCAAAACTCTCCGGCAGGGGTAAGCTCTGAAGCCTCTCAGCAGACTGAAGCGGCACCTGCGGAAAAACCAGACGGAGAGAACCCTGCGCCAACTGTATCGGAGGACGAAAAACTGTGGGCCGCAAAGAATGCACAGACGGATGCCCAGCGGAAGCGTCTCGGCCTGGAGCCCCGCATGGAGCCCATGAAACGCGGCTGGGGTATGGTGTGGGACCTGGCGATGCAAAAGATTGCGGACGCTGCAAAAGACGGACGAAATCTCGCAGCCGAAATCCTCACAGATTTCCGTTCTTCTGGTAGAGCACTGGACGATCTGGAAGTGGCCGTGCTCACGCATGAACTCATTATCCGTGAGACGAACTACGAGAATCTGAAAGCTTCTTTGAAAGACGCCAAGACGGACACCGCGAAGAACGAAATCGCCAGTAGGATTCTGCAACTTCAGCGGGACAACGACGAACTGTTTGCAGCGGTGCAAGAGACAGGAACGATCACAGCGCGTGCTCTGGCGATGCGTCAGATGATGATTGACGACCGTTTCAACATTGTGAGGATGCGCAGTGAGTTGATCGCTGCCAATGGTGGCCGTCCGCTCACAAAGGAGCAGAGTGCCGAAGTGGAAGCGGCCAAAGAGAAGATGGACGCTATCAAAGAGAAGCAGTCTCTCAAGACCGCCAGCATTCTTGACAACCAGGTGGCGGAACTGGTCGCAGGATTTGTGGAGGCGCTAAAGCAGGCGTCCGCCAACATTCCGCCGGAGAAGAAAAAGTCTGCTCTCAAGAGTATGGCCGAAGCAGCCCGGAAACGGAACGCCGAACGTCTCTCCCAGGTGGGAAGCGGTGGCATTCTGTTCAATCCGCTCTACTACATTGATAACACTATCATCATTGCCGACTGGCTGGCGACGGGTGCTGCGAAGACTTTGGAAGGGCTTAAGAAATTCGTCCAAAAGGAATTTGGTGAGGACATCACTGAAGAACAGGCTTCCAAACTGAAGGCGGACGCTGACGATATTGTGGCATCTGTGGGGCTCACCCCCGCAGAGAAGAAAACCAAAGCTGCCAAAGCGAAAGGCAAAGTGGATGCCGAACAGGACATGGAAGCCGCGGAAGGAAACGGACTGCCTTCGAAGTCCCTGATCTATAATGCGGTGCAGGTCAAAGTTCAGTTGGGAGAAAAAGACCCGCTGAAGATCATGCAGGCCGTCCACAAGGATTTGCTGAAGGATTGGCCGGAACTAACAGAACTCCAGACCAAGGAGATTTTCAGTGATTACGGCAAGACTTCCTTTCCGGATCAAAACGAGTTGAAGCGCACCATGCGTGACATGCGGGCGCTGGTGCAGCAGCTTGCCCACATCGAACGGATGGAGAAGAACCTTCCGTTGCTGAAGTCCGGTCCACAGCGTGACAAGGCCAGCCAGCAACTGCGTGAGATGCGCAGGCGTGTGGGCGACATGAAGAAGGCTCTTGGTCTTAACAAAAAGACGGACGCTCAGATTTCGTCTGCTTTGGACGCGGCCAAGACCCGGCTGAAGAATGAGATTGAGGACATCGAAAAATATCTCAAGCAGCCCGGTGGACGGACCGAAGCACAGAAGGCCACGAAGGAAGGTCTGAAGTATGACGAGGAGGCTACGGCGCTGGTGAAGAAGCGTGATGAGCTCAAAGGTCTTCTGGAAACTCTGGAAGGACCCAAAGTGCTGACGTTCGATCAGATTGTGGCGAACACTCTCAAAGCGTTGGAGAAGACAGAGGAAGTGCTCACCCGTAAGGTGGAGACTGGCGATGTGGCCGTGAAACAGAAGCAGGGGGCTCCGGTGCTGACTCCGGAGATTGAGGAGAAACTGAGTTATATTCAGACGCTGCGGGAGTCTATCAAAGAGAGTCGAGATGCTTTGAATGGGAACAGTGCTGAGATTTCCAAGGAGAAAGCCAAAGCCGCTGCCTACATTCGTGCGCGTGATGAGTATAACAAACGGGTGGCCGCAGGTAACTACATGCCCGCCGGAAAGCAGCCCACACAGACAGCGATGAGCAAGGAAACGGCTGCTGCCTACGACGAAATGCAGAAGGCAAAGCAAGCCTATCTTGATCTGCGCAAAACCCGCCAGGCGGACATTGACCTAACCAATGACAAAAAGAACACTGCGAAACGGATTGAGAAATTGAAAGAGAAGATTGCGAAGGGGGATTTTACGACGCCTTCTAAAAAGCAGCGTCTTGAAGACAAGGAGTTGATGGAACTCAAGCAGGAAGAGTGGCAGGTCAAAAAAGACTGGCTTACAGGTGTTTTTGCGGCCAAGCGCGCCGAGTGGAACAATCTGCAAAAGCTGGGCAACTCTACGGCCAATTTCTTCGGTTGGGCTAGAGCGTGGATGACGGGGCTGGACCTTTCCGCCCTGGGAAGGCAGGCAGGCTTCCTGCTACTGGCCCGGCCTATCCGCACTCTTAAAGCGTTTCCGATAATGATGAAGGCTTCTTTCTCGGACGCCTACGCTATTGCGCATGAGACTGCGCTCTACGACCCCAAGCAGAATCCTAACGCACAACTGTATCGCCGGGACAAGCTGAATATCACATCACCTTTCGCGACCAGTCTGGATAAACTGGAAGAGGAGTATCGCAGCCAATGGTTGAGCAGTCCGCCCAAGTGGCTCGATGTGCTGCTCAAGATTTCAGTTGTGGGGCATCTCGGACAAAAACTTGTGAGAGGTTCTGCGCGGGCTTACACCACAGTGCTCAACGAAATACGCACTCAAAGCTACGATGCAATGGCTGCGACTCTCACAGCCACAGGGGTGCCCACAGAAGTTGAAGGCAAACTGATTGCAGATGTCATCAATACGTGGACGGGTCGCGGTAAGATTCCCGGACTGAAAAAGAGTGAGGAAGTTCTTACAGCCATGAACACGATCTTCTTTGCCCCGCGCTACGTGGCTAGTAGGTTTCAGACACTATTTATGCCAGTGGCGCTGGTGCTGCGCGAGATCAACACGCGCTTTGGTAATCCTCTCAAACTGAAGGACGACGCGGAACTCGCTCCTATCCGCCGGATGCTGGCACTGGAGTATCTGCGCTTCGCTGCCGGATACGCTGCACTGGCGGGACTCTACACACTGATGCAGGGCACCGGAGACGACGATGACAAAATTGAATGGGACCCGCGCAGCAGTGCTTTCGGGAAGTTCAAATTTGGAAAAACTTTCGTTGATCCTTTAGCCGGTCTGGCGCAGGTCGCTACTCTAACGGCGCGTCTTCTTACCCAACAAGGTAAAAACCCACAAGGCCAAGTGTCAGACAAAAATGCGTGGTCAGTCCTGCAATACTTTGCGGAAACAAAACTTTCCCCTATCGCCGGGGCAGTAAGAAACTTGGCTGCGCAGCAGGATTTGCGTGGAGAAGAAACTTCCCTTTTGGGGGAGATGGGACGCCTATTAATCCCGATGGCGTTACGTGATGCTGTGGAGACATACCAGACACAGCAAAATGTATTTGGTTCCGCAGCGTTAGTGTTTCTGGCTACATGTGGCTACGCTGTCCAAAATTATCAGGACGACCAGAAAGAGAACATCGCGGACGATGACTACAATTGGCTGTATTCTCAAGCCGTGGGCATTCCGAAAGTGACGCTAAAACAACAAATTGGCACCATTGCCGGGGTGGACACTAAATATGATGAGTCCTTGAAGAAGACACTTACGTCAGATCAGCGTAAGAAACTGATGGAACTAACTTTACCGGAGGTAAACGCGGCGATCAAGGATTTGCGCCAAACATTCAAGGATGCCCCTACTGACAAGGATGCATGGCTGGAGTTCCGTGATGAGGCACAGAAAGAGTTTAATCGCCAAGTGCGCGATATTCGTGAGGCGCACATTTGGGAGGCGATTAAATAACATGTTGCCAAAGTTTCCTTAGTATAATCTTTCGGACGAGAGAGCGGTCTATCGAAAGCATCTTTCCTATGCGGCAATAATTATTCCCTTCCGCGTAAAGCAACCTTACCTTTCGCACAGCGTCTTCGGTCAATTTTGCATTTGGACTGTCCACTCCACGCGGAATCGTCTCAGGATTTTTTCTGTAGTGGTGTTCGTCTCCACTGCGTGATTTACGCCTACCTTTGCGGTCCATGTCACTTATGTTTTCGGCGTGTGTTCCTAGGAAAAGATGGTTTGGATTTACGCAAGATGGGTTGTCCCCATTTGGACAATTGTGTAAACAGTGAAGATTTTTAGTAATCTCTCCGTGATGCAAAAACCAAGAAATTCGGTGAGCCAACAAGTCTCCAATTTTTGTGTGCAACATTCCGTAAGGGTGGCCTTTACCGCCTAACTTTCTCCCCGTCCACTCCCAACATCCGGAAGCAGCGTCTTTACGCACCATGCTCCAGAATTTCGTAATTTCATCCGGAGTCAGCTTGATTTCTCGCGTCGGGCGTCCAGATTGGTAAGTAGCGTCGATCATAGTAATGTTATGGTTGATGTCTGAGGCCGGGCTGTTTCCGCAGTCCGGCCTCGCCATTTTACTGTGGGAAATTTAAGGCTTCAACCACGAAAACCTTCTTGATAATCCCCCGGCTACCCTGATAATCGCCCCCAACGGTAGGATTCCCCTATAACGTGCTCACCGGCCACCGTTCTGTCTGATGGTATCCTCTGCTGTTCAATCAATCTTTTACACTGGCAACGGATCAACCGTTACGAGTTACTCCGTGCCCTTCGACTGGATCAACAGCAGTCACGTAAAAGTCGAGCGATTGGATGCAGGCACAGGGACTGTCACTGTGGTTGCCGGAGTCGCCACTTTCAGTTCCGCGCAAACCACACTGGATGTTGGCTCTCATGTCAGAATCTCCGGAAGCACCTACACGATTGATTCCCGCACCAGCGATACTGTTTTCTCGTTTACGACCCGTCCCACAATCAGTTCGTCTGCTTTCCATCTTCCGGACGATGCAGTGGCGTTGGTGTTCGGCTCTACCTTTACGCTGACGGGGACTTCCGGTGCGGCCAGCATCACGACCAGTCCAGCCGTCGCCTCCACAGCACTGCTGCGCGTTTACCGCGATGTGCCTTACACACAGACCGTCAGTCTTCCGTCCACCGGCCCGGTGCCTACGGAGGCTATCGAGACGGCACTGGACCGAACAGTGATGCAGGTCCAACAATTGGCAACGGCTGTGGAGAACGCTGGAATCATTGTTCCCCAGGGGGGCATCACCTCTGACGACACCACAACCTTTGCTGACTCCACAGCACGGAACGCAGCGACTCCTTCGCGGGTAGGTCAACTGGCCGTGCAACTGGATACAGCGGTGCTCTACTATGGCAGCGCCGTCTCCCAGGGATCGTGGACGGTGGTGAGTAAACAGTCCACACAATACCATGCGACATCCTACGCAGGACTGACTCCAGAGTTTGTGGGACAGTTAGCGATCATCGGGAGCACGGGTGTCATCTATCGCGGAACGGCCACGACACTTGGTGCCTGGGCTGCGGTCAAAGTTTACCAGACGCCTTTCGACTTCACCTGGACTCCATGGCTTGCCGGTGATCCTCTGATTCCTGGACAAAAACGCTGGGCAGGAAACTTTCCGCTGGGAGTCTATGCGATTACCAACGCCTTTATTTGCTGCGACACTAACGGCGCGGAGAACGCCGAAGTGAAGGTTTACCTCGGGGATGGCACCCGGCAGTTGACGGACGCTAACATTGTTCTTTCTCCTGAGGAAAACGGCAGCGGGCTCATTACCAGTCTCTCTGAGTATGCTGAAGGCACGATTCAGCAAATGTATCGGGTAGCCGTCGAAATCGTCAGCACAGGAGCTTCTGTCTCTGTTACCTCCACAGGCGGGTCAACTGTCTCCACACCGTCTGGAAGTGATCTACCAACCCTGCAAACAGGTGTGGGGATCAATGTCCTTGGCGAGAATAACAACGCAGTGATTGTGGCTGTCAGAGGTGACGGCACTGTGGTGCGCAGTCATCCGGCGCAAGTCACCGGCTCTGAATCTATACTGCTTGGTCCCCGGACTCTTGTGCGCGGAGTGACAGTCGCTTTGACGGGCGGAGTGACTACGATTCCAGCACTGACCGCAGACCTGGCGCTGATTGCTGCCGGGGATAGAGTCATCGGTCCCACCATCCCTCCCGGAACCTTTGTGGTGGACAAGGACGCATCCAATTTCTACATCAACAATCCCACCACTGGAGCAACCACACTGGTCACTGTGGTGAACAACGAGCGTCCTCCGGTGCAGCACTTTACGGTTATCTCCGAAGCTGCCGGACAGACCGTGATTGGAGTCCCAACCACAGAGGGGATTCTTGTGGGGGATCGTCCTTATGGCCTCTACGTTCCCACCACGGCCTACATCACGGCGATTGATCCAGGGGTTTCCTTCACCATCTCCAGTGCCATTACTGGAGGCACGGCTACCGAGATCACTGTGCGCCCTCCTGTGCGGGTCGCGACCGTGACCGCCGGTTCTACCACGGCTACGCTGAACCACACCACGGGGCTTCTGGTGGGCAGCAAGGTCACAGGCCCCGGTGTTCCCCCGGATACATACATCCTGACGGTCGCCAGTCCGAACATCACCGTGAATAACGAACTGTCGCTGGCGCTATCCGGCGCGGCTACTGACCTGTTTGAGTTCACACGGGAAACTGTGCAGCTTCCGGTGGCGACAACGGACGGCTCCACAACGCTCACGCTGGCCTTTGCGGTAAACACTACCCCTGTGGTGGCGGGAATGGTCGTGGAGGGAGACGGCATCCAGCCAGGCACTCTGGTGGACAGCGTAGGAGGCTCTACCATCACCCTTACGAAAGTCGCTAAAGCCACTCAGGTTGCGGCCAATGTCCGCTTCCGTGCCGCGCCCGCTAAGTGGGCCGGATTGCAACTCACTCTCACAGGCTACGTCACCGGACTGAGCCTTGCTTAATCACCAACCTAAAGACAACATGCTACTCAACGTCCCTGCCGTCGCTTCCACCACTGGAACTGCCACTTCTGTAACGTGGCGCAGTGATGGAATTTATGCCTACACCGGAAAACTCCGCATCGCGGGACGCTTTCTTGCCGGAACCTTCTCCAACGGCGAAACAGTTACGCAATCATCAACAGGTGCCACGGCGGTTGTAAGCGGAGCACAGTCTTCCGGACTATTCCTTCTGGTAACAACCGGAAACGGAGTTCCCAACGGCAGTTCCGAATGGCGGGGTAACTCCTCCTCGGCCACCTTTGAGCCTATCGAGAAGTGGAAGTTCCCGCCGAATCTACTGATCTATATTGCCCTTCCTGGAAAGGCTGGTTTCACAGTTCCCGCGGATAGCTCCCACATTGTGTTGCAGGAGGCAGCCGCAACAGCTACGCAGTTGAAGATGGTTAATAATTACCGTTACGGCACGACGCTCAAGTATCTCGACTGCGCACTCCCTACGTTCACCGTGCCTTCCTGGGCTAAGTCGTTCTCTATCCAGAACGCCCACGCGAGCAATGAAATTTTCTACCGGGCTTACCGTCCTAACATCTCTGCACAGTTGATCGACACTACTGCGGCAAGCCTGTCGGACACTTCGATTGTGGGCTTCCGGCTGATTGCCGGACAGAGTGTGGGTTTTTCAGATGGGGAATTCACCCCCGGAAGTTCCTACATGCTGGTGGCGTCTTCAGCGCTGACTGGTGGTGCCCTCGTTGAATTCCAACAATAATTATCCATGACCTTCACATCCGGAACTTTCAACGCCGGTTTTATCCGGACATCCCTCATCATCGGAACCTTCGGTGGTAATAATGGAACGCTCAGTCTCGTCAATAAAGATACCGGGGAGTCCGCTATTCTTCAGGCCGGTTTTATTGACCAGGAGGTGGCTCTTGAGATGCCGAATGTATCCGGAACCTTGATGGTTGGCAGGATTGTAGAACTCACTCTTAGTTCCGGCGCTACAACAGTGGCTACCCCCTCTCTGCTTTCCGGTGAGAACATTTGGGCGGTTACATCATTCCCTGGATCGGACAGTGCATTGGTATTCTCTGGAATTTACGAGGGTAACATTAACTTTTTGGCAAACGGGAATGCTGCATCCTCTGTTGTTCGTGTTCTAATATCAAAACTGCCCCAATAATTTGTGGCCGGTCCGCGAAATGCAGAGACTCTTCTCCCATGAATGCATCCTACCCTGTTCGCCAAATAGACCGTGCAGTGCTCCCGGTGCAGTGCTATTCTCCCGGAGAAACTGAATTATTCAAAATGGTTCTCCTCAAGCTCGCTTACGTCACCTGTGTCCTGTCTGCCGCAACTGCTGTATCCGATGTCGAAGAGTTCCGCTATTTCGGCGGATTGCTCTTTGGCTCATTGCTGTCCGCGGCTGCCGGGGTTTCCATGCTGCTGATGTCAGGTCAGCCTGTGCTGCGTCAGATCATCGTAGCCCGGCTGCTGGGTAACAGCGTCTTCGGTGTGGGCCTGGGAGCAATCCTGGTGCAACTTGGAGGGCACTGGAACATCCACACAGGGCCTCTCTTCACGGTCGCTGCTGGCTTCCTCGCGGGCATTGCGGGTGTGGGGCTGGTCAAACTGTGTGAGCCCATCCTGAAGCGCCGGGCAGAGGCTGCTGTGGAGAAACTGCTCGACCGGGCGATGCCTGATGAACTGAAGGCTGCGAATACGGCTACTGTGCGCCTGGCTCCGGAGACGAAGAAGATTGAGTAAAGTGGTGGAGCCGTCAGAGAATCGAACTCTTTTCATCTGCACGCCATAAGGCCAGTGCAGACTGACTGTCCAGCGGCCCGAACGCTTCACAGCGAAAGACACGGCCCGGCCCCGAAGTTACTTCCCCGTCTTTCTCCGCAGCCCTTCCCCCACCTTGGCGAGCGTCAGAGCTTCCTCACGCACAGCCACGCTCACAACCTTACCGGCATGTTTCACAGCGGCCCACAGTTGGAGATCGGTGTAGGTCTTTTCGGAGACTTCGAAGCTGATCTTCCGTTTACCTGTGGGGGTTGAGCGTGTGGCTGGCATGGTGGGGAAATTAAGGTGCCTCCTGCCCGCTTTGCGGGGATGCTTTTTGAGCCGGGCAGGAGGCTGGTCGCTGGACAATTACTGCGGTGACACCGTGCCGTCCCGCGCTGAGAGAAGACCACTGATGATCGCCTTGAGAGTGGCGCTGCGTCCTTCCTCAGTGCCGTGCAGATTCACCCACGAAACGATCAACTGCGAGAGTGCCAGCCAGTGCGCAGGTTTACCGGCAAAGAACCGGGCGACAAGTGCCCGGATTTCCACAGGGTCAGTGACGCTGCCGTTGATGCCTTGGAGCACCACAATGAGCGCGGAGATGGTGTCCTTCTTGTCCTGCCAGTCCGCGGGCGTCTTGGCCTTGGAGATAACCTCAGTGGCCGCAAAGTAGGAGGCGGTCTGCGCCACAGATTGAGAGAACGCTGCACCCTCCGGAGTGGATGTGGAACAGGAAGTCAGTGGAAGCAGCAAAGCTGCCAGTAAGAGTGTGAGGAGTTTCATGGTGTGGGGAAAGCTCTCTGTCTCTCCAGAGTGTCACCGTTTACCATCACAGTCCGGTCCGGTCCCGTTTACTACGCCGATGGCTGGCGTCCGCTGGTAGAGCTTGACTACCGTTGGCATGTCGGTGTTTTCATTCCCGGTTTCCCGGGCGGGTTTCTAAGGTAAACCAACCTCAAGCGGCAAAGATGTCTAAATTAAAATGAACAGAACGCGGCGGGCTTCTTGGCTATCCAGTCCTGCGGCCCGCAGTGGTAAAATAGGGAAGTCCGAAAACCCTGCTGGAAATCACTGGTCGCGTTCTGTTCAAAGTAGGTGGGGTTAAGGCTGCTAAAGTTTGTGTCAGAACTTCGAAATGACAAGGAAAATTATTCTTTATTTCTTCACAGCACCGGAGCCTTGAACTGAAGTGCTTCAAAGTGCGGGTAGTCCTTGATAGACTTCCAGTCACCGCCCCAAGTAAGCCCCACACTCTTGCCGATGGGACCGGCTTCCAGGTAGAGCGGGGAGTCCTCCAGGTAATCACCGTCTTTGAACAGTCCGATGTCCACAGCGCAGCCGAAGTTGTGGTTGCTCTGTCCGCCCCTGGCGTTGGTCACTTTGGGGCCAGGCTTCGTGCGACCGTGGGAGAAGAGTTCGTCCTGCTCGGCATACGTTCGGGTTCCGCTGATGACTTTGGCGACTACCCCCTTCGCGGCCATGTGAGGAATGAGCAGTGAGAGAAAGGACCGGAAGATGGGCTGCGCTGCTGTGTGCAGAGTTTTTAGATTCTTTTCGGTGCGTTCATCAAAGGTGCCGTTCCCACCGGGCGGAATCGACACTGGAGCTTTGGGGGGCCACTCCATGTTCGGCCCGGCGATCTTGAGTTCGTCGTAGGCGGTCTGCGTCTTGGGACCAAAAGAGCCGTCAGCGGTAACGCCGAGCAGGAGTTGGATGCGGGAACGGGTTTCTTTGGCGGTCATGGGAGTGTGGTGGGTTTGGTAGCTTCTTCAGCGCAAAGTGCAGCATAGGCAACAAGGTCTTCCGCGGAATCCCCGTGGCCTGGTTTCGTTTCCAATCTAACAATCTTCAGCAGGATCATAAAAATCCAGCCATCCACAACGGTTAGACTCTTACCGCTCACGGCGTTGAACGCTGCGACAGTGGACTGCATGGAGCGTTCTCCACTCTGTTTGTCGTATTCCTCACCACGCTTCTTTAGCAGATGCGCAGCGTTGTTGAGAAACTGTGGGGCTGTCTTGTAGTCCTGGCTGGGGACGAGGGCAGGATCACTCACCATTGCCTCCCTCCGTAAAAGTTCCCAGCATCCGCAGCACTCCTTCGGCATTTTCATGCTTTTCCGGAGCTTCCTTAAGACGTTGGCGGAACAGATTCACCTGTTCCGGTGTGAGCCAGATAGTGCAGAACGGTTCACTGTAGTTGCGAATCCAGCTTTTGTCAGGGATGGTGACGCTGAATCGCCAATCCATGAAACGGACAAAAGTGTAGGCCGCGTTGCGGTTTAGGGTGAGTTCGATCATCGGCTTTTAGCCCGCAGGCTGATGATGTTTTCAGCCTGCCCCTTGTAGGATGGGTAACGATTAGGATCGTCTCCTAACTCTTTTGTCCAGGCGTCCAACTGAGCTTTGCACTGCGCCTCAAAAGTAGGACTGGAACTGCTCTCCGGCCTAACAGCATCCGCCATCAGTCGAATCGTCCAGTCGTCAGGCATTTGTGGGATCACGCTTCCACCTCCTTCTTCGGCAAAAGTTTCTCCAGCATACCCGTGCCCGTCTCACACATCTCGATAACCTCCATCGGCAGCGGAGCCATGTCAGAGATTTCCTTGAACAGCTTCAGCAGCGTGTTCACATCCTTCTTGGGGATGTGAACAGTGTTGGAAGCTTTCTCACGGCGGACAGGAGCAGGGGCTATGGGAGTGTCGCCTTTCTTTTTGGACGGCTTGGCAGCGGCTTTCTCGCGGGCTTCTTCGACCTTCTGTTTGAGCACAAAGGAGGCGTTATCTCCGTGAACCCTCACAGCGTGGACCGCAGCAGCCGGACTCACAGAGAGTGTGGACAGCATCTCCTGCACCGCCAAAGGAGCGTTGGAAAGCTCGATGCACATTTTGACGTTCTTCACATCTACACCGAGTTCTTCGGACACCCAGGCTTCATCCTTGCCCATCTTGAGAAAGCGTTTGTAAGCGTTCCCGAGTTCCCATTCAGAGAGAGGTTTGCCATCATTGGCTGTGAGTGCCACGCGCAGACGCTCGATCTCGTTGCCGTCTTCCTTTGTCGCCGGAATGCTCTTGGCGAACTCATTGTCCGGCTCCTCTGCCAGAATTTCCATGCAGGAGCGCCAGCGGCATTCTCCGTCCACAATAATGATCTTCCCGCCGCTGAAGCGCACCTTCACGGGTGTCTCCACACCGTGTTTGCGGATGGAGAGTTTCAGCCGATCAAGATGCGCCCGGTTCTCCGGCAAATCGTAGTTCCGGGGATTGTGGTTTTCCTCCACTTCAAAGCGTTCAGTTTCGATCTGATAGGTGTTGCCACGTTTCACTCCGGGAGCATCGCGAAGTTGGGTAATGATGGGTTGTTTGGACATGTGTTTTGTTGTTTAAGATTTGGTTGTTTGTTCCGTGTGACGCTGAAAATTTTTCTTTTTGTGTCGAGTATCCCACCCCGAGTAAATGCTATGCTTTACTCCGCCATGGTTGGTATAGTTTGTGTGTAAGGATTTCCTAAGTTTTCTCACAGCTTTTACAGCCGCTTCCAATGTCAGGTGGCGTCCAGCACTGTGAGTGATCCAGTTGACCGTCACATAACCGCACCATTTCTGGCGCGAAGCACTCCACGAGACACCTTTGAATCCAGAAGTGTTACGCTTTAAAATTTTGGTGTTGTGCATGTTACCGGACATGTCCGCTATGCGCAGGTTTTTCCACCTGTTGTCATCACGAATTGAATTTTTGTGGTCAATCTCCAACCTTCCAGGGTCGTCACCAGTCATTATTCTCCAAATAATTCTGTGCGCTCTGTAGAGCTTACCATCAAAACGTAATTGGATATACCCGCAATCGTCGATATAATCGACAGGTGAGTTCGCTCCCGCTGCTCCTTTTTTCTGGTGCCACCAAAGTTTCCCGGTCTTAGGGTCGTAAGAAAGAAAGGCTTTCAAACGATCTTGGGAAGGTAAGGGTTTAGGTTGCTTTTTCACAAATTTATAGAGCAGGGCGCTGATGTTTCTCACAAAGAGTGAAGTCTGTCAAAGAAAAATTTTCTTTTATTCTTCAACTACTGCAAAAGCCCGTTCGGCAGCAGATACTGCTTCATGCTGTAGCGGGGCATCTCCTGGCGGATGTCCACCATGCTTTCGCCCTTCAGCCTGCGTGTGGAGCGGTTCAAGTGATACTCGTTCTCCTCGAAATGGAAAATCTGTGGCAGCGCACCCTTGTGGGTCTTTACATGCACAAGGGTGCCGTCACGGTTTCCTCCAAAGATTTCACAGGGGACAGCGGTAGTTAGGGTGGTGTTGCTCATAGGTTATTGATCTCTCTGCCAGATAAAAACTTTCAAGCCTTTCTTCCTAGCGTAGTCAATCATGTGCTTCGTGCCACGACTCACTCCGTCCCACACTGCGATCAGCGCATCCGCGTAGTCTCCCATTTCTTCGTTTCTCAAAATCCCGGCAGCACGGCCTTTCAACTGCCACTCAGGCTCAAAGCACTTTATTGGGATACCTCTCTTTCGTGCCCACACTTCACCCCATTTATCAGGTCCTCGGCAGGTTCCGCTGACGACTTCTGTTATGACGAATCCAGATTCCATGATCGCCTCTTCGACGATAGAATAATCCGGCACTGTTCGTGACCCCGCAATAATGGTTTTCATAGGATAATCTTTTTAACCGGAAGGGGCTCCACACCAAGCCAGCGGCGTTGCGTGTGGGTGAAGTCACGGTAATTCTCGGGGTGTCTTCCGCCACGCTGTTTGGGTGCAATCCCAC
>ERZ869925.828-NODE-828-length-18134-cov-6.051717_pt1 | contig 18134 bp, 27 predicted proteins | sample MGYA00579311_ERZ869925 | MGnify/ENA primary metagenome ERZ869925 (study PRJEB32216, sample SAMN09231817) | wastewater metagenome | place: USA: Maryland | collected 2016-07-30 | study: EMG produced TPA metagenomics assembly of the PRJNA472060 data set (Reclaimed...
AAAAATTGCCCGCATGGTCGCAGTACAAGAGGCGTCATTTAACGACGCGGTTACGCTTTACGCACACACCAGCGGACAGGACTCGCTCGGACAGTTGCACGATAGTTTCGACAGCGGCAACCTTGTGACGTGCGGCATCCTAACCCAAAAAGAGTACCGCAGTTATCGCGGCGAAGTTGTGACCATCGATGCGGATGCAGTTTTGCGCGTGGCAATGTCTCAGAGTATCCATGTCGGCGATAAGGTCATCAAGAGCGGCGTCACCTATTTTGTAGACGGCGTGCAACCTGGGCGGCATGTCCAGATCGTACCGCTGAAGGAAATCAAAATCTAATGCCCGCAATTGTCGCAGGAATGGCAAAACTCACGCAACAGCTTGAATCGCTCGGTATTGCGTTTACGGTTGACGAACTGGCGGAAGGCGCTCTCGTAATTGCACAACAGGCAGAGGATAACTGCCCCGTTGACACTGGCTTCCTGCGCTCCACAATATTTGTGCGCGAATCCGGCGACGATGTTGAAATCGGCTTTGAGGCCCCCTATGCGTCCTATGTGGAGTTTGGGACCTACAAAATGGCGGCGCAACCCTACCTGAGACCCGCGATAGACGAAGCGCAGGACGAAGCCCTGAAGGCGGTTTTTGATGCCGTAAGCGCAAGGATAAAGGACGCGGTAGCATGACCATAGAATCCGTGATAGTCTCAAAACTTTCATCCATCGGCGCGGTGTACCCGCTTTCCATGCCGAAAGGCGCGACCCTCCCCGGCATGTGCTACCAGTTCATCAGTGAGATTCCCATGCGTCATCATGGCGGCGCGGATATGGTCAGGCGCCGCTTGCAGGTGTCCTGCTGGGCTAAGACCTACGCCGCTGCTATCACACTGGGCGACTCTGTGCGGGCGGCTCTTGACCTGAATCAAACAAACATCGAATTGATAACCGCTGAGAATATCAGCGATTACAAAGACCCCGAAGCGGAACTGTACAGGCGTATTGTAGAGTTCTACGTTTGGGAATAAAGAGGAAAAATGACAGCTATTACAAATTACGGAACCATCCTTTCAGACAGTGACGGAAAAATTGGAGACGTTGTTTCTATCGACCCGCCAGAGTTCATGAATCCCGCCATTGAAAGCACGAACCACAGTTCGGGCGGCAAGCGCCAGTATGTGACAAGCGGATTGCAGGAAATGGCAGAGTTCAAAGCAACCATCAACTACGAGATTGCCGACATTGCCCAAGTTGTGACCGACCTCAAGGCAGGCACGAAAAAGGCATACACCATCACCTACCCGAACGCGCACAAGCAAACATTCCTTGCGATTGCGACGGGCATCAAGCCGCAACCCGCAGACGCGACGAAGCCCGAAACGTTGAAAGCTGAAATCACCTTCCAGCCGACTGACTCGTTTGACCTGAGTTCATAATGCTCACCCGCGATCAACTTGTAAAGCCGAAAACAAAAGAGATAACCATTGAGGGCGGGTCAGTGGTTATCCGCGCCTTGACCGCCGCCGAAGCCTTTGACTTGCGCGGAAAAGATTTACAGTCGGCGGAAATCTTCGGGATGATTGCCAAGTCCATTGTTGACCCTGTTTTGTCTGCGGATGATATTGGGATGCTCCCCGCGTCCACTGTGACCCAACTCACCACAGAGATATTTGCTTTCAACGCGCTTGGACCAAAGGCAATTGACGAAGCGCAGGCAGAGCTAAAAAAAACGGAAGCCGACGGCGCGACTATCAAATAGCCCTGAAGCTTCATTGGCCGTCGGTTGAAATGATGTTGGCAAATATCAGCATGGCTGAATATGTCGATTGGATTGCTTATTTCTCAACAGACTGGACAACGTTCAAGCCAGAGCAATCCCCCGAAGAAATACAGGCAAATTTGAGTTTGTCGCTGGCGTCGGCGAAGAAGAAAAAGAGGAAACCTCATGCAGCTTGAGGGTTTAGTCATCCCGATTAGTTTCAATACCGCCCTGCTTTCAAAGGGCATTGACATCATTACCGACATGATCGGGGATGCGGTTACGTCTACTTTCGAGTGGGCTGACAGTATGGACCACCTCGGTGATGTCACAGGCATGACCACCGACCAGACGGCGGCTTGGGCGTTCGTGGCAAAAAAGGCGGGCGTGGAAGTTGATACCCTCGCCAATTCCACCGTCATCATGGCGAAGGGCTTGCTCGATTCAAAGGGCGAGTTATCCACCACTGGTAAAGCGTTGGAGGACTTCGGGGTATCTGTCAAGGACGCAAACGGCAAGGTCAAAGACCAAAATACCCTCATGAATGACATTGCCAAAAAGTACGCGGCGTTTGGCACACAGACGGAGCGCGTAGACTTTCTGACAAACGTCTTTGGTCGAAGCGGCGCAAACCTTGTTGACGTATTCGACACCCTTGCCAATGAGGGCGGGATTGACGCGGTACAGCAAAAGGTCAAGGATTTGGGGCTTGCCATTGATCCAGATGTTTACGAACAGTTCACGCGCAACCTTGAGGAATTGAAACTTGCGGGGCAAGGGTTGGCAGTACAATTTGTGAATGGTCTCATGCCCGCCGCTGAAAAAATCCTTGAATGGGCAAAGCAGTTTCAAGGCATGACGCCCGAACAAATCTTTGACCGCCTCTCCGTCTATCTGGAATGGTTGCCCGCAAAATTCGAGAATTGGGCAAAGCGTATGGATTGGGGAAAGGTGAGTCAAGACCTAATCGACGGCATCAATAATATTGACTGGAATACCATCGGGCAAAAAGCAGGCACGGCGGCAATGCAAATCATCAACGGGATTGACGCGATATTCAAGGGCGTTGATTGGAGTGGGTTATTTACCGCAATTGGTACGGCTTTCATGCAATTTTCCACCGGCTTGGTGGGTGGTAATTTACAGCAATTCAAAGCGGTTTGGTCTGATAACTGGCGACAAATACAGGAGATCGTCAGGCAGTCAATCGAAATAGCAAAGCAGACTTTCAATAGTTGGCTCGCAAGTTTGCCCGCGATGGTCTCGTATTATTTCTCTCAGGCTCTTGGAAATCTTATAAACTACGTGGGGCGCATGATTGCGGCTCTTACTCCGCTTGGCATGGCAATGTCCATCGCCGGCTCAATCTCCGGCTCGACGGGTGTTCCAAGAAATAGGGCTTCGGGCGGTTGGGGCGGTGGTCTCACATGGGTTGGCGAAAACGGGCCAGAGTTGGTAAATCTCCCCGGCGGCTCATACGTCAACCATAACCAGCAATCAAACCGCATGGCGAGCCAACAGGCAAGCGGCAGCGGGATGGAGTTCGATTATTACAAATTCGCGTCCATCCTTGCGGTAGAGTTTGCAAAGGCGCGTGACTAATGGCTCAGTTCCTTGATTCAATCGTCATTGAATATAATGACGGCTCTGCCTGGGTAGACATCAGCGCGTATGTGGTGGGTGACATCAAAGGCAATGGCGGGCTAGGTGGATGGAAACCAGACCAGCGCGTCGCCGTTTTAGGAACGTTGAACATCACCTTGAATAACATCGGCAAATACTTCTCACCAATGGGCGGGGATGATGTGCGCGGATTGGATACGCTGACAGGATTCAACAAGGGCGCAAAAATCCGCGTGCGCGGCGTGTATGGCGCATTTTCAAAGGTCATTTGGACAGGCAGGATTGCAAGCCTTGACAGTGATGATAAGAACTGGGGCAAGCGACAGACTCGGCTTATGGCGGTTGATTGGATGCACGTACCATCGAATTTTCCAATGGCGGGCGCGTCTATTTCGCTCAATAAACGTATTGACGAAGCCATGCCGCTTATCCTTGCCCGTTTGAGTACCCAACCCGAAGATACCGACTTTGAAACTGGCTCGTTCACATTCCCCGCTGTTTTCGATAACGTCAAGCGTAAAACAATGGCATTGTCAGAGTTCACGAAGCTGGCAAACTCTGAATTGGGATATATCTATGTGCGGCATGATGGTACTCTGGTAGCCGAAGGCATGATGACCCGTCACGGCTGGCGGGCGTTAGATACATTTTGGTCTCTACCAGACACGGACTCTTATCTGCTCATGGAGGATGGTTTTTTTCTACTCAATGAGGATGGCGGAAAGTTTATCCTTGACGAGGGCAGTTACGAGACCGTCGCAATCAGCAGCGACGCGGAAGAGTACAATATCCTGTTACCCGAAGATTGTCTCTTGAATGCGTCCATCATAAACGCCCATCCTGTCATCACTGACACAAGCCTGAAAGTACTTTACAAGTTGGGTACTCCCCTATTTGTACCAGCGGGGCAAACGGCGGAATTTTCGGCACACTACACAGACCCTAGCGGACTGAATCAGGTATCAGGAACGAACATGCAAGCGCCCGTTGCGACTACTGATTACCTTGCCAATACTGCGAGTGATGGGAGCGGCACGAACAAAACCGCCAATGTGACAGTAACGGCGACCTACTACGGCGACACGGTTTATTATCAGATTGCGAACGCGGCGACAGTCGGCGTTTACATCACATTTTTACAGGCGCGTGGCTATGGGATTTACTACGGTAATAGCATTGAGGCAACCATCGAGGACGCGGTATCACAGGCGGCTTTTGGGTACGCGCCTTTCCAGTTCGATCAGCGTTACCAAAAGAATTCATACCTTGCGGATATGTACGGGCTTTCTGTAATCGAAGAATACAAGAACCCGAAATCGAGGATTACCAAAATGCGCTACCTTGCCAATCTGAATAAAAACCACCTCATGAGCTTTCTATCTCTCACTGTCGGCGCGTTGTTTTTGCTGACAGAGGATAGGAGCGGAATCAGCAATCATTACTATGTCACAGACCGCTCCTTCCTTATTCAACAGGGCGGGATTATCCATTGTGAGTACGGCGTCAAGCAAAACGATTGCTATTTATCGGGAGGCTTGAATCCTATCACGGTTGAATTCGCGGGCGGAAGCGCGACAGACGGCATACATTTTCAAAACTCTGCGGTCGTTGTCGAACCTTCTACAAAATCTTTTAGCGTGTGGGTTTATCCAGACTCTTACAGTGTCGGCGGGGATGGAGACACAATTTTTGCAATAGGCTCGCCTTTTGCGGCAGAGTTCTTATATTTATCAACTAACAAACTTGCATACATCCGGTCTTTTGCTTCATCAGGCGGTTGGACATCGCCAACCAATACACCCGCTTTGTCTGAGTGGTCTCATATTGTAGTGACTTTTGACAGTTCAATCGCAAGCAATGACCCCATAATCTACATAAACGGCGCGGCGGTTGTTGTTACGGAATCTTCTACCCCATCAGGGAGCGCGATCAGTTTGCAGGGAGCAACAATTGACATAGGAAACGCAAGTTCATTATCAGTACCTTATGGCGGCTGTTTTGACGGAAAAATATTTGACCCGCGAATTTATAACCGCATTTTGACCGCCGACGAAGTGGCCACCCTTTACAATGCGGGCGTACCAGATCACACACTTGTTACGGACGGGCTTGTTTTTCAAGGGCTGGCGGTTTACGCCGACAAGGGCGACGCTGACAGCCTTGACGGTACTTCCCTCTCATCTTCGGACAGGCTCGTTGAAAATATCTTGCGGGCGGTTGGCATCCCTCACGGTGCGCCCGTCATCCGCGCCAACCCATAGGAGCTATTATGGCAGATACAAAAATCACAGCCTTAACGCTTGGAGTCCCACTTTCAACGGACATTATGCCGTATGTGTCCGACCCTGGCGGCTCGCCTGTTACCAAAAAGACGCTTGTATCTTCATTGATTCAAGAGCAAGCCTTACCGACTTGGTTCAAATATGGCTTGACCCTCTCCAACAATGGGAGTGACGCCACAAACGACATTGATATAGCCGTCGGGAATTGCAGAGACAGCACAGACGCGGCAAACATGATACTGGCATCCGCATTGACAAAGCGACTTGATGCGGCTTGGGCGGTTGGTACAAATCAGGGTGGCTTGGATACTGGATCGATTGCCAACACGACATATCACGTATGGCTGATAAAACGCTCCGATACTGGCGTAGTGGACGCTTTATTTTCGACAAGCGCAACCGCTCCGACCATGCCCGCAAACTATGATTACAAACGGCGCATTGGCTCAATTCTTCGCGTGAGCGCGGCAATCCTCCCATTTGTTCAAACTGGCAACAAGTTCATGCTGAAAACCCCGCTCAAAGACGTTGATACTGGGTCACAGTCAAACTCATCCGTAACATACACGCTTGATTTTATCCCGACGGGTATAGAAGTTGAATCTATTATTTGGATTGGCGCCTACACAACAGGCGCTTCATCGAATGCCTATGTAAGATCACTAACCGCAGCGGATGTGGCATGTACGAATCCAGACGCGATAAACTTGCGCGATTCGTCGGCTGGTAACGGCAACGGAGCAATTGTCAATATTATGACCAACACTTCCGCGCAAATTGCAGTAAGGGCGGGCGGCGCATTGACGGCGTTCTATATCACCGTTCACGGCTGGCGGGATGTAAATTTATAATGGAAAAAAAACTACCCGCAAAGCCTTTTGTTAAAGGCGACCCGCGCATAAACCGCAAAGGCAGACCGCTAAAAGGTCTTACTTTCGCGGAGTGGGTACGAGATGCAATGGAATCACCCAACCCGACAACAGGACGGCGCAAGGTTGACATGCTTATTGATGAAGCCATGCGCCGTGCGTTGAAGGGCAATTTTCAGTTTTGGGACGCGCTCGTGGCTCGTGGCTATGGAAAAGTTGCTGATAAAGTTGAGGTCAGTCAGACAGAAAAACCCGACCTCTCGAAATTGTCAGAGGATGAATTAAAAACATGGATGCAGTTGTTAGAGAAAGCCAAGTCACAATAATCGACCTTGACGCGGAATTACTCAGGCGCGATTTTCACGCGTTTGTTATCTCTGCCTGGGATAAGGTCGAAAAGGGGACGGTCTTTTGTGACGGCTGGCATATCCTCATGATATGTGAATATCTGCAAGCCTTGTTTGAGAATCGCATACCCTCAAATAGCCTCATGGCGAACGTCCCTCCGCGCCACATGAAAAGCCTGCTCTGCAACGTATTCTTTCCCGCGTGGGTATGGACGAAAACGCCCGCCGCGAAATTCCTTTGCTTTTCTTACTCTGAAAACCTCACCCTTCGGGATAGCGTCAAATGTCGGGACCTGATAGGGTCCAGATGGTATCAGGAGCGTTTTCACGTCACCATCAGCCCGAGACAGGATAGTAAGGATAATTTCCAGAACACAATGGGCGGTTATCGGATGTGTTTTGGTACAGGTGGGTCGATTGCGGGGCAGGGCGGGGATTACCTCATCATAGATGACCCGCTTGAAATCTCGAAAGCCAACAGCAAAGCGGAGCGCGATCACGTAAACTACGTGTATGATAATGCCATTGCCGGGCGCGGTAATGACCCGAGGACCGTCAAGAAAATCCTCATCATGCAACGGTTACACGATGAAGATTTATGCGGGCACATCATCGAACGCGGCGACCCGTGGGAGTTGCTTATCTTGCCCGCTGAGTGGGAGGGCGTGACGCGCTTTCATTCGTCCATCGGATTTACAGACCCGCGAGCGGAAGTAAACGAATTACTCTGGCCTGAGCATATCGGGCGCAAGGAACTTGACATCCTCAAACTCCCATTGTCTGAGATTGGCGTTGCAGGTCAATTCCAACAGCGCCCGACTCCGCTTGTGGGTGCAATCTTCAAACGGGAATGGTTTACCATCCGCAAACCTTCCATGCCGTGTGTTGGTCGTTACTTTTCGTGGGACACCGCCGCAAGCATTGAGGATACCGCCGCTTATACCTGCGGGATTGTGGGCGAGTTGACGCCCGACTATAAACTATACATCCGCGAAGTTTGGCGCAAGAAAATCGAATTCCCACAACTTCAATACGCCATCGAGGAGCAAGCCAAGAAATTTGGCGGCATGAAGTCCCTCACAATGCGGGATATAATCATAGAGAACAAATCTTCGGGTATACAGGTAATCCAAAGCATGAAGCAAATTTCGCCTTTCGCTGAGTGCGTCATGCCATACACCCCGAAGGGCGACAAAATTGCAAGAGCCTACGAGGCGGCAAAGTGGTGTGAAAAGGGATGTGTGGTACTCCCTCCCCCATCGGAAGACAGCGGATGGATGATGGACTTTGAACAGGAACTTTTCAATTTCCCGAACGCGGCTTATAAAGACCAAGTGGATGCGCTCTCGCAACTCTGTGATTACCTGAGTTACTACCTCGCGGAAGGACTGCAAGCCCGCGCCACTGGAAGGACGATAACACGATGAAAAAATGGAAATGTGAAGAATGCGACACCGTCATAGATGAGGATAAAATCCTTATCGCTGACAATCCTTTCGACCCCGAAAATATAATCACGGGTTGCCCTTTCTGCAAATCCGTCAACAGTTTACAGGCGGCGTGCGATGAATACGGATGCGACCAACTGGCAAGTTGTGGGTTTCCAACCGCCGAAGGTTATCGGGTTACTTGCGGCAAACACATGCGGAAGTATAAAGAAAAGACCGAAGAAATAAACGAGATACACCGCCTTGAAGTCAAGGTGGAAAAACTGGAAGCCGACCTGATAGAAGCCAAAAAAGATTCGGCTGAAATCGCGGTAGAAACGCAGGTGATAAAATGACAATACTCAATTCCTTATGGGACTTCATCGCAGGCACGGATAAATCAGGGCCGGGCGGCGTACCCTCCGCCACCCCCTACGATTACAACCCGCTGTATGACGTGCTTTACAGCCTGTACAACAACGACGAGTCGGTCATCGCGGATGACACAACGCGCCGACTCAGGACGGTGGTAAATCGCTCTGTGGAGTTCTACGCCTCCAAGATGTTGCCGGGGCAGGAGATGAAAGTCACCGCCGACAATGCCGCGATTGAGGAGGCGATTCAGCAAGTCATCAAAGACTCGAACATTGCAAACAACAAAAGCCCCATGATACGCGGCTTTTCGCTTTATGGCGATTCCTTCATCCGTGTGCGTAGTGATAAAGAAAAGTCTTATCTTGAAGATATATCCCCGTTCTTTATCACCGACTTCGAGGAAGATTCGCGCGGCTTCTTGACCTACCTCAGAATCGACATCCCCGTTTTGGATGACAGCGATTTGCCCGTCAACTATGTGGAGGTTTGGGACTTGGAAACTCAGACCCTGCAAATCTGGAAGGGGCAGACCACCCGCACAACGCCAGTCAAGGAACTTGGAAGCCCGAAGGAAACGACATATTTCAGTGAATTGGGCGTTGACTTCATCCCCGTAGTTCATACAAAATTCAGGGACAACGGCGACCCACGCGGGCAGGGGTGTGTATATCATGCACTTGATAAGATTTATGAAGCCAATCGCGTGGCAACCCGCTTGCATGATTTACTGTTTGCCTTTGGGGAGCCTGTTTTCGTGGCAAGCGCAAATGACAAGGACTCGCAGGGACGGCCCCTTCCGCCGCCGCGAGTCAGCACAGAGGCAAGCGCCGCGCCAGTGCCATCAGGCGCAAGCATTAGCGGCGTCATCGGTCAAATCTTCGGGCGGCTTATTTCCCTCCCCGGCATGGCGAAGATTGACAGCCTGATACCAAATATTGATTACGCGGACGCGCTGGCAATCCTCAATGCACAGATGGAGGAAATCGAAAAAGACTTGCCAGAATTGCGCTGGTATTCCCTCTCCCCCACAGAACGGGCAGGTATGAGCGGTACCGCGCTCAGGACGCTTTTGGGCGCGGCTGTTGACAGGGCAAACGAGGCGCGGAATAACTTTTTGGCGTCCCTTTCCCGCGCCTTTGAAATGGCATTGACCATCGGGATTTATAACAACGTGTTCCCCGCGTCGCTTGGACAATTCGACACGGGCGATTTTGACCATGAACTTCAGGTAGATTCATCGTGGGGCGAGTCGGTTGACGAAAAAGCCACCACCATGCAGGCGCTAACGAATGCGGGCGTACCCGCAAAATCTGCCATGAAACTTGCAGGATTTACTGAAGAACAGGTGGCAGATGCTTTCCCGGTTGGCGTTGGTGATACTCCGAACACCCCGCCCGCCGTCACTACCATGCCGGCAACGAAAGCCGCGCAGGTCATCAAAGGCACGCCGCCCAAAGCGGGTGCGCCAGTTGTGAGGGTAGCATAATATGACAAATGTCACCATACAGGCAGAAAGGCGAAAAATGAATGAGGGATTAGTTAAAGATATTAGAGACATCAAAGAGATGCTAATAAAGCATTTGCATGAGGATGCCGCAAGAGCGGAGCGTGAATTGTCAATACGAAAAGATGTAGACGAGTTACTGCACTCAGTAAACGGGAATTCAAAGCCTGGACTAAAGACGACCGTAGAGTTGTTACAAAGAGACATGGCGCGGGTGTATTGGCTTGGCGGGGTAATTGTTATGGCTCTTATTGGTAACATCATAGCTACATTGTGGAAATAAAATGAAAATGATGGCCCGGCAGGAATGCGAGACTGCCAAACAGATCAGGCATAAAATGGAGAGCGCAAAAAACGAAGCGCAAAAAAAACATTTCCGCGATCTGCTTGATGCTCATAAAAGAAATTGCGCGGTTTGTGGCGGTAGGAAATAGGGATGTACTGTATCTATTGCGGTAGGTTGGGAGATTATCACGAGTCGCATACTTGCGAAGATTGCAGGAAAAGACACCAAATCAGAAATGAGCGGGTTTACCTCATCATGCTACTGTCCGAAGCGTACCCATTTGTATCAAACATCAAACTGAGGGCAAATATTGAATCCGTTATTTTCCCGAAGCAAACCACACGATCAGAATCCCCGCCACAAAACAGCAAGCCATAAAGATTTTTATTTTCAGGATGATTGAATCCGCCTCGCGCATGTACTCCCATCGGCGCGGGGCATCAACGCGCCATGACAGGACGCGGTATCTATAACCGTCGGATGTTTCAAAATGGTCGTAAAAGAATGTAAACAATTACTCTTCTCAGATTTCCAGCGGCTGTATTACCCGCAAGTGGGCGGGCTAAGAAAAAGCCCACAGCGTAGATAAAGCCTATTTATTGCGCAGAATCCCCAGCGTCAGGTACACGCGGTGTTAGACCCCGCACATGATCGCGGCGATAGTAATAATGCCACTTCGACGAATGTCCGTGAGACGTGGCATCTGCATTGCCAATATCCACAGGCTCAAAACCTAACTTGCGCCATTGTGCCGCTGTTTTATATTCATCATTCGCGCACTCGATGCGCAAAATGCCAGGGCAATTATCTGCGCTTGGCTTGGATGCAAATTTCCACTTGCAAACACTGCATGACCAAAAGCCATCATTTCTACGATACGGTTGATGTTTACGCCTCATAACATTTCTCCTGTTTTATCTACTGGTTCGTCAAGAAACTTACCAAAACGCGGTGGTGTATTCACACCCTTTATGGCGTACCCGATGGCGGGCGGGTTGGTATCCGCTTCCGCGAGTGGATTCACTTCGGGTGTGGATTCGGCTTGGGACGGCGGCAGAATCCCGCCAGTCGGGTGCACGCTTTGTTGGGCGGATTTACACGCTAACCAACCAGCGCGAAAGGCAAACCATGAGTTTGTGCCAACGTCACGCGGATTTTTCAACTTCCATTCGTCGTAAGCCTTATACATTTCAAAATCCATACTTCAACCTTTCTGTTTGCAGGGCTTCCGCCCAACTAGTGTTTGAGCGGAATGTACATCAAAAGAATCGTGATGAACGCTTGAAAAGAATACACCTTCCTGACTTCTTCTGTGCGCCAAAAGTTATATTCACGGACAACAAGCACGCGAAATAATCCTACCCCAATTATTTCAAATTCGTGCCAGTGCATAAAGTACATTGTTAGTTGCGCTTAAGCTTGCCAGTGGTAATGCCGCAACGCTCACAATAATAAATATACGTCACGTTTGAATTTTGAAAAAACCACTCATTCGGCATACGCAACTTATGACCAAACAACCAACACCAAAACTTTGCCATTGTGCCTCCTAGCAACTAACGGACTGGCGTTACCTGCGTGTGGCACAGGTAACTGTCCAAAAAATGCCGCGCCTGCCACACGTCAGGTACACGCTGTGTTCGGCGGCGTTTAGTTCATCAAAAACTTGCGTAGTTCAAGCCGCTGTCTATTTTGTTTTTCCGCGAATTCAATCGCTTCATCGAGGGTTACTTCCCTTCCAGGAGCAATTAGTTTCTTTTTGTGATAAACGGCATATGAACGTGAATCCTTTTGCTTCTAATGCTTCTCGCCGTTGCTTACGTTCTGCATTTTTCATTATGCTTTCCTTTCTGTTTTCGGATGCCAATGAAGGACCCAACGGTTTGCGCCACCCGCAGGGGCGAGAGCGCAAGACCACAAAATTATTGGGCAGACAGCCAATTAGCAAGGCGATAACATTTCACACCCCCTTGCCATTCGTAGCAAACTTGAGCGCAATTGCAAAACTCGCCGCATGGTTCGTGACGAATTTCAGGCACCAGTATTCCATGTTTCTCTGCGAGGTCTTGCAATTCTCCGCCGTCAATATCGCCGCAATCTGGATAATAAATATCAAACAGTTCGCGGATGAATGCTTTCATTTTTTCTGCTTCGCTCATAACCTTTGCCTTCTGTAATGCTCGAAACGGCTTTTATGATCTTTGCGCCAAAACGTCAACGCGGCTTCGGCTGACTTCCAGCGACAACGCTTATAAAATGCGCTTGTTCTGCTGGATGGAATAGGCTCAATTTCCCATTCGCCTTGTTTGTTCAGGCAGAAACCTTTTTCACGGATAGCCCACAAATCGGAGCCGTCAATTTGCTTGACACATTCAAGGCGGACTTCAATCAAATCTTTCCAGCCGTCCAACTCGTAGACCAACACTTTCAGATTTTCCATGACACTCCTTTTGCTAAGCGGCTAACGGCAAGCGTTACTGGCAAGTGGCGGAGGGTGTAGATTCACCGTCCGCTTTGCCAACGCCCGCCACTTGTCCAGTGCACGCATTGTTGGAAGGCGTTTCGGTGAAACGATAATTATCTTCCAACCAGTCATAAACCTTTTGATCCACTGGAAGCCAATCGACATAAGGCATTTGATAATGCCCATCTAGCCAATCTTCATAATCGTCATCTGTGATGTCTGGCTCAGAAACACAACTTACATGCACGCCGCTATCTTCTGCTTTCCAGCCATCATAATCAGATGTCCACGCATCAATTTCTAGCGTGAGTTTGTCGCCACAAATAGGGCAACGGAATTTATCAGGGAGTTCAGGGACTTCGCCCATTTTGAGAGTAATCATTTTGCAAGAAGCCTTCCAACGGCTTGCGTTACTTGCGTTTGCCGCCACACCGCAAACACACTGCGAAACCATCGTTATTGAAGCCAACGCCGTTGAACTCGGCGCAGTTGCAAACGTCCAGTGCACGCGGTGTTAGCCCGCGATTATTGAAAGCCACCAAGACATTTTGCATGGCGGGGCGAAACTCAGAACCATATCCTTCATCGTAAATACTTTGTAGAACAGATGCCATCATTTCTAACAAAACATCGTTGTTCATGTTTCTCCTTTGCAAGACAGCGGGCTAACTATGATTTATACTGATTGTACAAAATCTAAATCCTCATCATATCGCTTGCATTGAAACGGAACGAGTCTATCTGGAAACTCTTTTTTCCACCAATGCAAAATCATCTTTTCAAGATAGTCACTGGCAGATAAGTCGCTCATAGCAGATTGATTCTTGTGTTTAGCGAGTTCAAACAATGCCATGTTTACGACTTCGCCTAACCAGGGCCGGTATGTTTGGGGATTTGGATAGTGCATACACAAATGTTATCAAATTCCGCCCGTAAATAAAAGTGACTTTCGTCACTATTTTTTTAGCCATTGGTGTGGTAAAAAATAGCTGTGCATTGTGGTTACTGAGTTGTACTCAGTTGTCCGGGCGATTGCATCAATACGCGAGCCACCACAATTTATAAAACGGAGGCATGATGAGCGGACCAAAGCAACCATACAAAATTGAAGGGCGACCTTCGACCATATTTCGCGTGGTGAAGTCGAAGGATAACCCCTATGTGATGATTGACCGCCGTCCCATCGAAAATAAAAACCTGTCCTACAAGGCAAAGGGGATTCTTACTTACATCCTTTCGCGTCCTGACGGATGGGAAGTCAATATCACTGACCTGAAAAACCACGGCAAAGAAGGCGCGGCAGCACTCAGGACAGGACTCAAGGAACTCCGAGACGCCCATCACATTTGTTACCACGTCGCCCGCAATGTCGGCAGGATTACCGGCTGGCTAATCGAAGTTTACGAAATCCCATACGATCTGCCAATAGGCGAACAGGGAGACGGAATCGAGGACGAAATTTCACCAGATGACGATTTTCAACAAGTAGAAAATCAACAAGTAGAAAATCGCAGACAAGTATTAAGTACTTTAAGTAATAAGCAATCTAAAGTAATTGAGGATGATGACGCGCTGGCGCAAATCTCGAAAGCGTACCAGTCAGAAATCGGACTCATCACGGCGGCAATCCGTGACGAACTCATTGAGGCGTCCACATCCTACCCGCTACAATGGACACTTGACGCCATCCATGAGGCGGCGATCCAAAACAAGCGCGGATGGAAATATGTGCTGGCGATCCTGAGCCGCTGGAAAGCGCAAGGCAATCAAGAGCCAATGAAACCGCAACAGGCGAGGAAGCCCATCGTCAGCTGTGAACCAGCCGCATTTGAGGCAATCCGACAATTTGAGGCGATGCAACATGGCAACTAGACCCGAAATCGAATTGATGATAGCCAAACTTTCCGCCGCATTCCCGAACTGGAAAGTGACGGCCTACACAATCCAAGTGTACTTGGAGGATTTGCAGGACATTGACTCTGAGACGTTGGATGCCGCTGTCAAGTTTTGCCGAACCGAACCGGGCCGCGCCTTTGCTCCGTCCACCGGCGAAATACGCGGCGCAGTCGGCAAACTGCGCGGCATGGCGTCCAATGTCCCGTCATCATATCAGGCTTGGGAGGAAGTTTGCGGGCAGATAAGGATAAACGGCGGCGACTTCGGGAATCCTGTTTGGTCTCACCCGTTGGTTGAAAAAGCCATGCAGATGATAGGTTGGCGCAACTTGCGAATGAGCGAAGATCAAACAGCAGACCGCGCCCGCTTTATCCAATGCTACGAACAACTTCAGGAACGTGCGGAGCGTGAAAATCTGCTGTTACCCGAAGTACGCGGATACATCGAAACCAATGGCGGGCGTTTGCTTGCGCCTATTGACCAAATTAAACGACTCACAGAAAGGATGACAAAATGAGACTGTTGATCGCAAGAATCAAGGGCGTGTTTTATGCGCTGGTTGGCGTTGACTGGATCGTCTCACCCGTCGGTGAAACCTGCTCACCGGTCCCTGTATACCTGGTGGTATGTGATGAGTGAGAGACACGGGAAGTACAACGCAAAGCGGACAGAGGTTGACGGCTTTGTCTTCGCCAGTCGGCACGAAGCAAACCGATACTCCGAACTAAAGCTCATGGAATCAGCGGGCGAGATCACACACCTGGGTTTACAGCCAAAGTTTCCTATTTTCGTTGCAGGAAATTTGATTTGCACATACATTGCAGACTTTGAATACCGTACAAAATCGGGCACATACGTGGTTGAGGATGCAAAGGGCGTCAAAACGGATGTGTACCGCCTGAAAAATAAACTCGTGCGGGCGCTGTATGGCGTCGTGATTGTGGAGGTGTGATGAAAACTTGTATCATCATGGGCAATGGCGAAAGCCTGAACGAATTGCCGCGTGACATACTTTCCTCACTTCCCTCTTTTGGTGTGAATTACTGCCCGCATCGCTGTACTTATTTTGTCTGTGTTGACCATGAGATATTGACCAAACATCACGCACAGATTTACCCGCTGGCACGACAGGCAAAAACCGCGTACCTCGCGCAAAAGGAATTCGGAAGTAGTGACCTGTACGAACTGCCGAACGTCAAACTCGTAACCCATGACAGGGACGCATTTTTTACAGAGCATTATTTCAGCGGCTTGACCGTTGTCTATGTCGCTCTCAAAATGGCATACTACACGGGATTCGAGGAAGTCCACTTGTGGGGCGTGGATCACTCGCCTGACTGGAAACACTACCGCGCCGACTATCCCCCAGGCGACACAGACCGCCGTGCATGGAGAATGTCAGAAATGGAATATCATTACGCGCTGGCACAACGGGTTTATAATCGGGCTGGCAGGGTGATTATCAATCACTCGCACCCGTCAAAACTTGACACGATTTTTCAGCGTGCCGGAAAGGAGTAAAAAATGGAATTCCAAACCCTTGTTGATGTGCTTTCCGCCTTTGGTTGGCAGGGACTTTTAGCCGCCGCCGTAATTCTCGTGACGATCTACATTGCAAAGCGCGCCGGCCTTGTAGCTACCGCAAATCAAGCGCGGATTGCAAATGTTGTGCTGGCCGCCGTGATCTACGGCCTGACCAACCCGCAAAGTGAAGGCGCTCTCATGGCTGTACTTTCCGCCGTCCTTGCATCACTGGTTCATAAAGGACTCGAACAAATCCCGGCCATGAAGCCCATTATCGGCTTGCCCGGCAAATAATATTTCAACGTTGTAAAAAATCCCCTGTCCTCCGCAGGGGATTTTTGTTTGCAATGAATTTGCAATTATTTTGCAATTATTTTTCATGCTCTTTGGGTGTATAAAAGGGGCAAGGAGATAACGACCATGAATAATTACAAAGTTTGGTTTTACACGAAACACAATCCTAATTTGCAAAGCGGCGTCATACACGCGAACAGCGAAGATCACGCCCGCCGCATGTTTGAGGTAACGGGCTGTCAGGTTGAATCCGTCGAACGGGTAAATACGTGCCTGTGCTACGAGATGATTGGCGATAACTCGCATTGTCCCGATCACGGCCACTTGAGCTATCGCGGCCCCATTCTTGCGGACGGTTGCGGGAATGATGACGACCTGTACAATTTTGCGAAAGGTGGATGACATGAACGACCTAACAGTATCGAATAAAGTTGATGCCGCCATTATGGAAAGCGTTTTACTTGGCGGCGACCTGTCAAAGTTGACACCCGAACAGCGGGTAAGTTATTACCGCCATGTGTGTGAGAGTGTCGGACTCAACCCACTCACAAAGCCTTTTGATTACATGACTCTCAACGGGCGCTTGACCTTATACGCAAAGAAAGACGCGACCGATCAACTCCGCAATATCAACAAGGTTTCAATCGATGATGTGGACATTGTTGAGAACGAAACGCAATTCTTGGTCAAGGTCAAAGGGCATGACGCGACAGGGCGCACAGACGTTGAAATCGGCGTTGTATCCAAAAAGGACATGCAAGGAAATCTTGGTAATGTCCAAATGAAAGCCGTCACCAAAGCCAAACGGCGCTTGACTCTCTCACTGTGCGGGCTTGGCTGGCTTGACGAAACCGAAGTTGAAACAATCAGAGACGCGAAACTTGTAAACGTGCAACCTGACACAGGCGAGATTGTCGACGCTCACGCGGTAGAAAACATCAGTCAGGAAACGGGCGAAGTCGTCAGACCCGTTGAACTGCTTGACACGATGAGCGATAAAGCCGTGACAATGGCGGCGCAAAAGTGGAATATCTCGAAGCCCGAAGCCGCCAAAGAACTTGGCAAGCGTCGACTCGGTAAAATGTCAGTCAGTGATTTTGTGGACTGGCTGAATGACCCGCAAGCAGGAAACGATGCACAATAAGAAATCAAAAGGAGAAATGAAATGGATAAAAATGAACTTGAAGTAAAAGCAGTGAAAGCGTTTGAGAATTTGCAGGCGGCGCGTGAAAGATTATTCCAAGCCGCAGAAAAAGCGATCTACACCGCGATGAAGTTGGAAGATGAAAAATCATCCTTGCTATCATCTGGCAAGATCGACGGCAAGAACGAGGAAATCCGCAAAGCACAAATCCGCGAACTAGCTGGAAGCGCGTTTGATGAATTGGCGATCATGCAGAACAATGAACGCGCCGCCCGCTATCAATTCGACAAGGCATCCGCGGAAGTTGACGCAGTAAAGACACTTCTCAGGATTGCAGAACTGCAATAAA
>ERZ869925.829-NODE-829-length-18093-cov-5.320268_pt1 | contig 18093 bp, 23 predicted proteins | sample MGYA00579311_ERZ869925 | MGnify/ENA primary metagenome ERZ869925 (study PRJEB32216, sample SAMN09231817) | wastewater metagenome | place: USA: Maryland | collected 2016-07-30 | study: EMG produced TPA metagenomics assembly of the PRJNA472060 data set (Reclaimed...
TGGCAAGCCCGAGCAGCCCTGAGCGCTGGCGATGCGGTGGATGGAGGCAGTGAATGAAAACTTGCTATGTATGTAAGGCCTGTGAGCCACAAGCACAATTTTATGCAACGTCTTGGATGTGCAAGCCTTGCCACAAAGAGCGTGATGCAAAAAGAAAGAATCGGGGAAGCGGCGGAAATCATTCGGAAGCCGCAAAGCTAAGAAAGCGACGATGGAGCGCCTCTCATTATCCAAGCGAACGTGATAAGGCAAGACGACTTGTTAGATCTGCAATCGAATCAGGCGCGTTGGTACGAAAGTCTTGCTGCGAGTCTTGCGGAGCCGAAAGAAAAAGATCCGATGGGGTGACCGCAGTGCAGGCGCATCACGATGACTACAGCAAACCGCTTGAGGTTCGGTGGTTATGTTCAGCCTGCCATACGGCTTGGCACAAAACAAACGACGCAGCCATGCGAAAGGCCAAGCCATGAACCGAGAAACCATCATCCAAATTGCGCGTGAGGCTGGACTGGCCGAAGTGACCGACACAGCCGAATCTCTGCCTGCCGATTATGTAGAAGCACTCGCAAAGCTGTGCGCCCTGGCTGTAGCCAAAGAGCGGGATGAGTGCGCGAAGGTGTGCGAGAGCATGCACGACGAAGACAGGCAGACAGACTATGCATGGGCCATCCGTGCGCGTGGGGAGGCGCGCATGAGCGGGCCCCACAACCTCGATGCAACCGTGTTTGTCTACGAGCACAAAACAACCGGCGAGATCAAAGCGTTCTATCACGAGTCTGCTGTGTCGTTCAACAACTCAAAAGCCGCAAGCGATTGGAACCACGTTGGAACGCTTGAGCCGCGCATGTGGATTCAGGCGCATTGGAAGGATGTTGGGTGATGGGATCGCCACACTGGACGGAATCGGAAATGCAAGCCCTTGCGAGACTCTACCCAGACACGAGCAATGAAGCGCTTGGCCGCGTATTCGGAAGACCTGCAATGGCCATAGGACTCAAGGCCAGGTCTATTGGGCTTAAGAAGTCTGATCGATTCATGGCTGAGTGCGCTGGCAGGATCAAGCCAGGACAAACGCCGTGGAACAAGGGCGTGAAGGGCTCGACAGGAACGCAAGCCGGATGCCGGGCAACACAGTTCAAGCCTGGGCGTAACCCAAGTGAGGCAAGGAACTATCGCCCAGTCGGTTCTTTGCGGATCACAAAAGACGGATACCTAGAGCAGAAGGTGACTGACGATCAGGGCATCTACCCTGCCCGCCGATGGGTTGCATTCCATCGGATCGTCTGGGAGCGCGAGAACGGCCATGTTCCTCACGGGCACATCGTTGTCTTTCGGCCAGGGATGCTGACAACCGATCCGGAAATGGTCACGGTAGATCGACTGGAGTGCATCACTAGATCAGAAAACATGCTGCGGAACACATATCACCGATACGGCAAAGAGGTCGCGCAACTCATCCAACTGCGTGGCGTCATCACTCGCAAGATCCGCGAGAAAGAAAAGGAGTTATAACATGAACATCAATGAATTGCGGGACACGCTGTTTGAAACGCTGAACGGAATCAAGAGCGGGGCCATCGATCTTGACAAGGCTAGGGCCATCAACGAGGTCAGCAAAACCATCATCGACACAGCCAAGGTTGAGGTTGATTACCTCAAGGTCAACAAAGGAGGCGTGTCGCCATTCATCGAGGCAAGCCAGCCGCAGCAACTGCCGTCCGGGATTATTGGAATCACCCGGCATGTTTTGAAGGGGTAAGCCATGACCTCACGACGAGCCCGCGAACGCGCCAACGCCCGCCCATGGGAGCAAGGCGAACAACCAGAGCCGGACGACCATCAGCATGCTGGCGACTTCCCAGAGCGTGACGACGATGAGCAGCCAGAGCGCTGCCCCAACACTGATGACATCAAGCAAGATTAGGGAAATTATCATTCAGCGATAACTTCCGGGTGGCCTCAGATATGGCTAGAATTGTGGCGTTGCACGTTCTGGCAAAAGCCTAGTGCGGGGCCTTCACGCATGCGACTCTAGGCCGCCAGGTTTCGGAAGACCTGGAAGTGCCGCCCGGGGGTTGCAGCCGTGAAGGTCAAGAGCATGTGCCGGTCACTGCGTAGCGGGGGCCGATTCGCTCAGGGTTGCGGGATCGTGGCCGCCTTCTCAATATGACCCATGCGGCTACGCGCAAAACTTCGGCGCGCTGGATCTGCGCTATCGGCTCCCGCCATGCCCAGCGCCGCGCTGGGGGGAATCCGCCCGACATTTCCGCCTCGGGCGCCGCGTGGCGTTCGCGTGATGATGGCGGTTATTCGTTAAGCGCCGCGGTGCTGCACCGGTTGAACCGATTGGCCGCATACACAGACCAGTTCAGCAAGTCGCCCATGGTGTTTGACTCAAGGGGCCTCAGCGGTGGCTTGCACTCCGCTACCACCAATGGGCTCAGCCCTTGAACCGGCAATTGCGTCGTTGAGCAACCGGACACCAGAATCAGGAAGCACGCAATCACGGTAAACAGTGTTCGTTTTGACTTCACGGATGACCCTTTCAGTGATCGCGGATTGAGTTGGAGCCATCGCGGCCAGCTTGTTGGCGGTCGCGTCAACCAGCTCATCACGGGCCTGCTTGGCTGCGGTTGACTTGGCGTCAAACTCGCCTTGCTTCAGATCCTTGCCAATCTCAATGCAGCCAAAGCCGAATCCGATCAGGGCCAGCAATGCGAGTGCGGTGCGCCAGGTCATGCACGCACCCCAGCGGTCACGCCTTGATCAGTGATCGTGATGATTCGGTTGATCAGCTTGGACGGCTTCTTGGTCGACACATGCACCCATCCGCTTGGTCCTGGAAACTCGTTGATCAGTTGGCCAATGCCGAGCGCATCAACGTGCGCAGAAAGCTCGCGGGCGACATCAATTGGCCTGCCAAAGGCTGGTGCCCGGATGTCTGCCGCGCATGCCTTGACGTGATCGGATGAGGCTGCACCGCCCACCGCTGCATTCAGGCGCTCGCAGCGATACCCTGACAAGATCGTGATCGGGACATCTTTGCCAGCCTTGCGACTCAGGTGTGCACGCACCCGCTCAAGCATGGCCAATGTCGCCCATGCGCTCGGCTCCAAATCATCAGGCAATCCATTGTCGATACGCAACCGCGTTGCCGTATCAGATGCGCAGAACTCATCAAGGCTGAAGTTTTTGACATTCATGGCATCAAGTCCTTATGGATGAACCTCAGTCTTGGATTCGTCAGGCTCTTTGGGCTGCTGAGAGATCACCCGGCCAATCACGCCAAGAGCGAACACCGCGCCAGTCAAATACCCCATTGCAGCCGGGCTGATCGTGTCCTTGAGTTGGGGGTAGTACACGGCATAGGCCGAAGCCATCGCCCCACCCAGCACATTGGCCTGCACGCTCAGGAACTTCCAAGCCGTGCGCCATTCGTCAATTAGCTTCATGCCTTCTCCTTGTCCCGAATGATCCGATCACGGATCAACAGGTAAATCTGCAAAGCCGTATAAAGGCCAGTCAAAGCCAAGACCACCTGTTGCAAGGTGATCGAGCCAATCACATAACCAAGCCAAGCCAACGCCATTTTCAAAACTGCCATCTCTGGGTGTGTGGCTGGTGTATCTGCGTCCATCTGGTGCACTGTCATTACGATCCGTAGACGGCCAATAAGAACCCGCGCCTCTGCCGCTCGATGCGCGGTAGAGTTGTTAATCGGTCATGTCTTCGATGTCGATGTCACAGAACTGTGCGTTGTCACCCGATCCTGTATTGCGCAGCAGCAGCAGGAAAGACGTAGCGTTTGATCGCATGGCAGGCGTCAGATAGATGTCCAGCCTGCTCGCCGTAGTCGATGTTGTATTGATAGCCGCGTATTGCCCACCAAGACCAAGCGACCAAAACTGCACGGCCGCATTCGCAAGGGCACCCGAGCACTTGGCCCAAACAGACACACGAATCAGCGATGTGGCTGGCACGTTGATCTGCTGGTATTGGTAGCTATTTGCAAATGAGATGGAGCAGGCTGATCCATTCACATAGGGTGAAACGCTGGATACTGCTCCTACGTTGCCAGAGCCGCCCCCGCTTAATGTCCAGCCGTCAGAAGGTCCGGTAGCATCACTATTGACAATCGATGTCCCGTTCGTCACAGGGATCATCTTGCCAACGCGGCGTAGGTTCACCGACTTAGGCGCGCTTCCGTACATGTCGCATGTGCCTGATTCGAGGCCATTGTCCTCATACGCGCAATTGATTGAAGTGGCTGACAACTCTTGAATGAATTTGGCTGTCGTTCCACCAAGTACGCGGCAACCTGATACCTTGACGAATTGGACCTGGTAACTTGCCCCCACAGTCCCGCCAAGAATCACGCCGCTGGCGTTGTTTTGCAGATTGAAATAAACGTCCCGAATCGTGGTCTTTTGGGTGTTCGTTATGTAGATGCTGCCAAGCGTATTGGCCTCGCAATATCCACCATCGATGACAGTGAATCCGCCCACACCAGCGACAACACTCAGGTCATATCCATACCCTGCGCTCAACTCATTTGAGCAATTGAGGAACTTGTTCGTCTCGTTATTTGCCGACGCCCCAGTTTTGACGTTTGAGTCCTTGGCGCCACGGAATGTGCAGGTGTTGATCGTGTTGGCATTGCCATCCAGGCTGAACGCAATTCGACCACCGTAGATGAACATGTTGTTGTAACTGCACGAATAGTTGTGCGCGGCCTTTACAGCACCAGAGTTCGCCGCCGTTGAATTCTGGATGATCTGCCCGCCGAAGATGTGGAACCAAAGCACATCGTTAGAGCCGGATGAATCACCAATTTCCAGCATCACATCGGCAAAATTGCCATTGAGCGTTGTGCCGCCCATGTGCAATTCACCGCCCTGCTGGTTCAGGATTGAAACCTTAGACGACAGTGTTGCCACCCCGATTGGCATCAGTAGTTTCCATGACTGCCATGTCGGAGATCCTTGTCGTGGAAACGCATCGATAGCATTTTGAAACGCTGTGGTGATGTCAGGCTTCACCACACCGGCCATCATCTGCGAAACCTGCGTTGGCGTCATGAAATCAGACACCGATACGATGCAATCAAGCGGAGTTGAGGCTAGCTGCGCGACTGCTGAAGCGTAGTTCTTGCGGTAGCCGACTAGTGCGCCGCCTTTGCCTACGTCTGATGTGCTGGCTAGATCAGAGCGAATAGCAGAGTCAATGGCGGCGGCGGAATCATCCACAGGGTCAGCCCGACGCGTCCAAATGGTTGCCCCGCTCGCATCCTTTAGCGCAATGTCATAGCTGCCAGCCGCCAGGTACAGCGGCGCAGGCAATTCACCGCGAGCATTGAGCGCGATGTACTGGCCGCCGATGCCGTCGCTGGTGTACGTGTGCGGGATCGTGCCCGCTTTGTCGGTATACGCCGTCTTGTGGGTGGTCGTGCCGTACACATAGGTGTAAAGTCTGCCTCCTACGAGTGGCGCACCGATGTCTGAGAATTCTTGGAGTGAGAACACCCCAGATTGAGATGCAATCATGCTTGCTCCAAGCTAAAATAGCGAAGCCCACCATGTGCGCTAACACAGGTGAGCCTCTGACCAATCTGCGAAAGGACCGCATCATGGCTAAGGCCGATCTTACCGCGCAACGCTTGCGCGAACTTCTTGATTACTGCCCAAGGACCGGCGAATTCAGATGGCTTGGTAAACGCCAAGGAGCGCCGAAGAACAGGGCCGCTGGATGCGTCAACGGCAATGGCTACCGTTTCATCACCATAGATGGGAAGCTGCACCTTGCGCATCGCCTCGCATGGCTGTTCCTCCATGGAGGATGGCCTAGCGGCGAAATTGATCACAAGAACGGCGACACCGACGACAACCGTATAGAGAATCTGCGCGATGTCCCGCCATCCACAAACATGCAGAACCTGCGGGTTGCCAATATAGACAGTCGCAGCGGCCTTCTTGGCGTCCACTGGGACAAGCCCAGGAGTCGTTGGGCTGCAGTTATCTACGTCGCCAAAAAACGCATTTTTCTTGGCCGCTTTGACAGGCCTGAAGAGGCTCACGCTGCCTACCTTGAGGCAAAGCGTAGGCTGCACGCTGGGTGCACAATCTAGTTTTGCTGCCATGTTTGTCTCCAGAGCCGTCTCGGCGTTAAGAGTTGTCGAATTTTAGGGCTAACTATGCACTTCGATCCAATCCAGCTCGGCTGGCTACTTGCCGCGATCATCCTCGCGTGCATTTGCCGGTGAGGCAGTCACGGCTAGCAGAGGGTTGATGCGCATCCCTGACTTGGCTTGGACGGCTGTTTGCAGGGCGTTTTGTGGCGCCATTACCTGGCGCTGCTGCATACCCTGAATCACACCACGGATTACGTCCTTGCCTCCAAGCGGCACATATCCTGCGGCACGGTCCAGCATATCCAGGCCCTTACCAATCACCAGTGCCCCGCTGTTGCTGTTGTTGACCGCCGATCCGGCTGGCTGCGCTTGCATGTATTTTGCAGCGTTTCCAATGTCCTGCAAATGCTGGATTTCTTCTTGCGTGAAAAATGCTGGCAGCTTGGCGTCCAGATCCCGCAACGCATCACGATAGGCTTTGCCACTGAACTTGGTCACGTCCGTATCACCGCCGGTGGCCTTGTCCCTCAAGTAGCGCACCAAGTGGTCACGCATCTGCTGAGCGGCCTGCGGGTCCAGTTCTGCGCGAAGTGAGCGCACATCGGAGGCGGTAGCGCCCTTGCCGATCACGAACCGTTGCACAAACTGATCTGGCTCGATGCCATCAACCACAGCCGATAGGGCTGGATTACCTTCCACCCGCTGCATCCATTCTCGATTAGCGCGGCGAGCGGCGTTGAATGCGTCAATGCTCTGCTGGCCGGCTTGTGCGGTCGATGGCGGGACGCCAGCGGGTGCTACTGGCAGGTTTCCGGGGTTGATCTTTTCTGCCACCTGCAAAGGCGTGTCGTCCAGCGCTTGGCGAACCAGGCGCACAGCGGTGCGCACGTTGCCGTCCGAACTGTTGCGTGCCAGATTACCAAGGCTGGTCTTGAGTTGCTCCGCCACATCGACAGTCAGCGGATACTCACCTGCCGCGATGGCGTTCATCTTCTTGGCAATGTCTGGAGGTAGGAAGCTGCCCACGTTAGCCTGGTCAAGCAGCTCGTTCGCTTGACGCGTAAAGGTGCCCCCCTCCAGTGGCAAGCTACGGCCCTGCGTGTCTCTTGCCGCGCGGTAGCTGTCGCCAATGGCGCGTGTCTGGCGATCAACAACCGACCGCAGCGAGCCGATGCCGGCCACGCCAGCGCCAATCGAATCCGGTGCATTGGCCGCCCCAGCCTCATCCAACCTGTCGATCAGCGTCCGCGTGTTATGGTTTTGCAATGATGGCAGACGTTGCAGCGATGGGTCGGTGCTGTTGGCCCCGGACTTGGCCAGGTTCATTTCTCGCGTGATTTGGCCTGGGTCTTGTGTGAGTTGCCCAACTGTCGGGGTCACGCCAGCGCGGCGGAACACCAGCAGGCGCCGCAAAGCGTCTGCGCTCAATGGTTGGCCGTTTGATAGCGCTGCGGCTGCATCCTCTCGCATACCCTGCTTGATCCGCTCAGGAACAGCAGACCAGTCAATGCCGGATCGCTCCAGGGTCAGTGCAATTTGTTGGTCAGCGCGGACAAGCTCCGTGGCTTTCGGTGTGAAGGCCCTTGTGATTGCGTTTCCTGCGACCTTGGCAGCGCTTGTCAACTTGTCAGCCGTCAGCCCTCCAGCAACGCCGCCGAGCAGTGAAGCGCCGAACTGCTCCAACTCATTGCCGCCAGCCTCACGCACTGCACCACCAGACGCCCCAGACGTAGCAGCTCCGACAGCCTGAACGCCTGGCTTGGCCGCCATTTGAGACGCGACCGCTTTAACGACCGGATTTGCAGCTTTTACTGCGGCCTTGGCTGCCGCCACACCCATTCCCATGGACCCTGCAACCATGCGAGAAGCATCCGCCACGACTCGTTCCTGCGGGGTGTTTGGCGATGGCAGCCCGAACGAGTTGGCAAGGTTGGTGCCTATATCGCCAATCGAAACATGCGATTCGGGCCAACCAAACAATCTAGCCACTGGATTGCTGACTAGATGACGGACAGGCTCCCCAACAATATCCGCAGCTCTAGCCACACCCTCGATGCCATACCGAGCCGTCAAGCCGAGTTGCCGAGGTATCTGCCGCAACTCTTCTCCGATCTGCTGAACAGCAGATTTGCTCGGTGCTGGTTGAGGTGTTGATTGAAGCCATTCAGCGGGAACGGCCATACCGTTGCTCTTGAGCTTTGCGGCTAAGTCAGCCTTGGTGGTACCTTCCGGCACGTTCTTGATGATGGTGCCGTCAGGCAAACGAACGTCCATTATTTGAGGCTCCCGAAGTCAATGACGCCATTGCTGCTACCTGTTGATGTAACCGACTCAGGTGTAGCAGCCCGCCCAGATGATTGACGCATCGCAGCATTTGCAGTTGCTCTAGCCTTTCGTTTCTGCGCGATCACTTCCTTGCCTTCTCCAGGCATAGGGAAATAGGTTTCAATTTCTCGGTCCATTTCGTCTGTGGCAATAGATGCGCCAGACTCTTTCCGCAACTTAGCGCGAACCCAGTCCTCTTGAGCCTGCCGGTACTGTTGTTGCTCAGGGGTCATAACTGCGCGGCGTATTGCTCCACCAACAAGCGGAACTGCGCCTGCTGCCTGGGTCTTGTACGTAGCTGCACCGCGCCCCTCGAACTCGTCAAGCAACTTGCTGGCTTCAGTCATCCGCATCAAATAGCCTGCCGCGTTTCGCTCGCCTTCTGTTGCATTGCCAGGGCCCTTTTGCTGCTGCTTATCAAAGCTAAGGCGGTCCCTTGACAATGCAAGCTGACCAGATGCGTTTGCCTCCACAACCTTGTTGTGTCGCACTGCTTCAGCTTGTTGGGCTTCTTTCAGCAGGTTGTCATAAGCCTTCTCTGCGCCGAGCTTCGATTCGTTCAGCATCTTTGCAAAGCCGCCAGGCTGAGACAAGGCTTTTGTGATTCGTGCTCTTGCCTGATCTGCTGTGATGCCTCGTGATTCAAGGTATGGCCCAAGCACTGGATCACGGTGATTGGCCTCATGCCATGCAATGTATTGTTCTGGAGTAGAGATCCCATCGAGCCATGTGCGCGAATTCTTGATTGCAGAGGCGATGGCGTCGGCATTCTTGGCTGACACTTCGGCGCCTGTCTTTTGCTTTTCAAGGCCCTGCTTTTCCAGCGCGTCGGCTTGCTGCATCAGAGCTGGACGGCCAGAGTTGCGCAGCGATGCCACGCGCTGATCGATAGATGTGTCGGCACCCCATGTGGCGGCCAGACGTTGCAGCGCGTTGCGGTCTTCCGCCGAACTTGCCATGGTCTGGCGCGTCTGGTCCGCTGTGAGCGCGGCGATTTCGTTTTGGCGGCGCTGACCCTGCAAAGCCAACTGATTGGCTTCGGCTTTGTCCATGTCTGCGGCGTAGTCCTGCACAGACCGAACGGGCTGCAAGTACTGTTGGAAAAGGTTTGCTGATGCCATGTGTCACCTCACCCAAAAGATGGGCCAACTACCGACGGATCTTTGTATGTGTATCCGCCTGATGAGTCGATGTTGAATGTGCTGCCGGGGTTGTACGGCGTTGACGCCCACTTGGAGGCAATCGCGCCCAACTGGTTCACCGTATTGCCCCAAATGTTGCCCTGCGCCATCGATGCAGCCGCAGAAGCATCACCCTGGCTGCTGATCAGGCTTGAAATTGCGTTTGACTTGGCAGCACCAGCCGCAGCGCTTCCACCCGTCGCAGTCTGGCCAATGTTAGCCAGCGATGCAAGCCGGTTTAAGCGGTCCTGCCTGCGCTGATATGCAGCGTTGTATCCGGTCGTTGCGTAGTTGTTGGCGTACTCAGCAGCAGACTTCAATGCAGCGCCAGAAACACGGCCACCAGCCGCCGCCGCCTTGCGATCAAGACCAAGCTGACCTTGGCTCAGTCCAAACTGATAGCCAGGGTCTGACATGACATCCGCAGATGTCACAGGCGCGTTGATTTCTGCCTCGTACTGCCCAAGGGCCTTTTTGCCTGCATCACGATAGGGCGCGTAATCCTCTCGCGTTTGGTCGTACTGGCGAGCCTGCTCGTCTGTAGCGCGATCCGTTGACGATGCCTGTTTAGATGCCGCTCTACCCGCCGCGTTTGATTGAAGAACGCCACTAACAAGTGACCCCCCCACTACTGCCGCTGCAACCCATGCCATTACGCTACCCCCACTTTCTTGGTATCTTCAAATGACAGCGCGTCATACGATGGCGCAATCACATATTCCTCAATCTGCTCGAGATCCTGCGTATCCGCCTCATTTGGGTGGATGGTCATCCAAACAGTGTCCTCAATTGCGTGAACTGCTCGTTTGGCTCCCGGCTCACTGACAAAGATGTCGCCAGCCTTTACCTCATGACTTCCAAATTCAGTGGCAACCAATGCGCGACCTTTAACAATCACGTTCAAGTGCGCATGTCTGTGGATCTTCCCAACCACATCAGATCCAGCGGGCAGCAAAATCTCACGGCCATAAACTTTTGGCGCGAAGTGGTGCGTTAAATGGCACTGATCTGCGCCATCGTGTCCGCCGTTTAGATCAAGGATCGCTTTTTCCAGACGAACGATGTCAGCCCGTTGTGCAGGCTTAAACGATGGCGCATCAGTGCAAACATGTTGAATATGGAAAGACGGGCCGCAAGCGCTAACGGGAATGGTCATATCTAAGATCACGCATTCACCCCTTCAGCGCCGGAAACAATGAGAGTCAAGCCAGATCCAACCGCTTGAATAGTCCCGCCGCCTTCAAGCACTTGATTCACAGCCTCTGGGCATGTGTAGGACTCGTTGACATCGACCAAACGTGGAGGACGGATCAGGTAGGCCGCTGATGCGGTCGCGCCACCAGGGACAAGATACAAGGACACCGACACAGCGCTAGCCGTTGAGTTAGCGACCGTTAGGCTTTTCAAGATCGCGTACTTGTTCGCCGGGCATGTGTAGTAAGTCGCAACCGATCCTGTCAGGATCGATCCGGGGACTAGCCGTTTGATGCTCAGTGCCATGCTTATTCCTTAGATGATCAGCCAGCGGGTCAACTCAGAGCGGGTATTGCCTAGGGTGTACAGATACCGAATGGCAAGCGTTGTTCCCTCATAGACCGACGTAATGAACATCTTTTGACCGACAAGCGCAGCGCCTTGCGGTACTGGATTCACTGCGAATGGGTAGATCGCGTTTTTGGCTACGTCAAAACGGAAAATCCGGCCTGTCGCGTCTTTCTGAATGTAGATCATCCCGCCAACGTCAACATTGGATGAGCCAGTTGTGAACGTCTCCATCTGCCCACCGTAGGCGATGCCGCTGATCCAAGTGTTGGCAGCGATGTCATAGACATCCATCACGTTTGAGCCACCGCCACGCAGCGAATAGATGTATCGCCCGTTTTGGCGGATCAGCGTTGTGGTGTAGTGGGCTCCGTATGTGCCGTCAGTCCACGCTGTATTCGTGACGCCATCAACCCACGAAGCGGAGAAACCTGCGCCTGGAGCGCCAGCGCGGGCAGCGCCTGGAGCGAGGGTCGTCCACGAGTTTCCAGATACCGAGTAGCGGTACATGGTCACAGCGTTATTTCCCAGTAGGTACAAGTAGTCGTCATTACCTTCTATGCGGTAGACAGATGTGGCGTCGGGCGTTGTCGTCCATGCTGAGGATACCGTTAGCACGGTGCCAGTGTTGCTTGCGATAGTGCGGATCTGGCCCAATCCAGTGCCGGAAATAATGCGAACCTGAGAATTGGCCCAGCCGTTGACAGGCCATGTCTTTGCGCCATCGGTCAGAGTAGACGCACCACCAGCCGTTGCGGTTCCGTTGACAAACCCAGTTCCGCCATTTGACGCAACGCCACTAGTCCCAAGCAAGAAGCCATCAGTGCCGAATGTAGTTGGCAGGCCCGTGACACTGCGAGATGTCCATGTGTTTGTCGCTCGGTCATAGACAGAGAAACCGACAGCACCAGCACCGGGGCAGAAGAACCACAGAGAGCCCGACATGACCTGAAACACGGTGGTCGCATCAAATGCAGCACCAGCGGCAGGGTTTACCGTCACGACGGAGTTAGCCCCCATCGTGTTTTTGGTGATGTACCCCTGATAACCGATGCCAGTACCCGACACGACACGAATACCGCAGCCAGTCAGATCCCGTGTGAATGTGAGCGTTGTGGTCAGTGTTGTGGTGGTGCCTGCCGATGCGGTGCTAGACGTTGCCCCACCCGGAGCAAAGTGAGCCCGCAGCGCACCACACGCACCAGCCCCAAACGTGCCAGCAATGCCAGAGTTCGGCGCCTGAATCCACGCGTCCTCGTCTGCGTTGTAGTTCCATGCAGCCGATGCGCCGCCGACATAAGCAATGCCGTCATTCTCTGGCAACAAGGAATCCTTGTCCGCAACAATGAACCCACCGGCCACGGTATTACCCGCCGGGCTTGGCGTGCAGTACTCCGGCGCCTTGCGGTGCAACATCTTGCGAAGGTTTACGGTAATCGTCATATCAACTCACAATGATGTTGTTGTAGATGTGCATGGTCCCAGCGTTAGCCATGTGCATCGGGATTGCGTCGGCAGGCTTTGACGTAGCAGATGACCCATAAGCGTTGACCCGAGTCACGTCCGCAGTCGTCGTGACGGTCCCGCTCGATACGGTCACAGCTTGAGTCGCTTCGTTGCCGATAACCACACGCTTTGCCGTATCCACTCGCGGCATATTGGCAAGCATGGCCGTCAGGAGTAGGCTGATATTGCCAAGCACCTCAAGCTGTGTGGCCTCTTCGTTCAGCCCAGCGAGTACGGACGTTGCTGTCATGGCGTCACCTGCATGATGTCAATCACTCGACCTGTTCCATCTGTTTTGAACCAAATGGATGGAGCTACTGTTGGCTCTGTTTGCTGCATAAATGTTGGGATGCCCGCCTCAGAAACGAATGCTGACAACTGAGCAACAGCCGCAGACGTGTCAGAGATGTGGAACATGCGCTCCAAATCGTTCAGCCGCTTTGTGATCTCTGCCGCTTCAGACTCTCGGACGTCAAATTGCAGTCCGTTGTCTAGTTCGTTGTTGGTTGGGGCGTAAGTCCCGCCAACACGATCAAGGAATCCAGTCAGCGAGCGCATCCACTCGATGTCGATCTCTACCGGAACACGCTTTCCGTCAACTCTTGCCCAACCAAGCGGGATACGTGCTTGGGGTAGTGTTAGCGCCTTCATAGTGTGTCCACCGTTGCCGAGTGAATGGCAAAAGGCACATCGTCAGAGCAACGAACGCGGAAAACCCGATTGATTGCCGAACCAAGGCCAAGCCATCGGACGCGCTGCATCCAGCGACCGATTGCCCCTAGAGAGCGAACTAATGGAGGGCCAAAGGTAAACCCACCATCGTTGCTGATTTCGAGGGTCACGTTACCGCCTGATCCCGTCTTCATCTGCATTTCAAGGGAGACATAAGTAACAGGCTCGGCGCTTGGCTGGATCATGTGCGGCCATGTGCGCTCACGAACCAAAGGACGACCGTTCAGGGTGTTGGCGTCAATGTCAAGTCGGACCAGCTTGCCTGTCGAATCGCCTGCAAAGTGATGTCCCGCGAATGCAGTAACCAGTCCAGAGAGCAAAGGCTGCCACCCGGCGTCCCACTCTCCACGCTCGTGCCATTGCTCATTCGCTGCGTCATAAACCCATGTGGTTTCAACGCCAGGCGCAGACAATCCAATGAACTCGGCCCCCTCGATCTGATAGGACCACATCACAGCCGCACTGATGTCAGTTGAACCGCGCAATGCTTCCTCAACGGCGCTTGTGCTGATCCGGGTTGGCTGGTTACCCTGAGCCCTGTAGACAATCCCAGATCCACGCTCTGTTTGGCCGACCCAAAACAGGGTATCTGCCGCATTGACTGCCGCACGCTTGCCAACACACCCGACATCAAGGGTGTATGAGGCGTAACGGACAAACGGAAAGGACAGATCGCCACTGTCCACCCATATCTCTGTGCTCAACGCGCCAAACAGCCACAATTGCCGATGGCTTGCCCGATGCGTCACGATGTTGTCAGGGCTGCTGTCAGCGCTGCTGAAGTCCAGCGCGTCCAGGCTTGTGCCGTCATCGATTGCAGACAGGTAAAACTGATCGCTGTCAGGGTCTACGAAGATGAAGTAGCCATCAATCTCCACCACATCATCAGACCCGCGCCATCCAGACGAAGAAATGGTGGTGAAGGTGTTGGCTTGCGTGTTGAAGATGTAAAGCGATGCGCCGTCAACGATTGCCACTTGAGTGGCGTTGTTGCCCATACCGACAAAGCCTGACGAGCTTGTCAGTGTGCCGCGCTCGGTTGTTGCGCCTGCTGACGTGACCTCGTACAGCTTTGACCCGGCGACTACGAACCACCGACCATTTGCAACGTGCGACCCGCGAATCTCTGCACCAAGATCAGCAATCTGGACTTCGCCAGGCGTTGCGCACATCATCCAGTTATTGCCGTCCAATCGCCTTGGATAGCAATTGACAGCGCGTTGAATCGCAGCCTTGCGATCAGCAAGGTGATATGAAGGGCCAACGCACTGGATGACGGGGCTACCTGCCATTAGAAAAGCCTCCGCGGGTAGACAGATCCAGTCGATTGGAATGATGGCCCATCGACAATTGCGGGCTCGTATTTATCAACGGCGCCTAATGCCTTTTCCTCTGCACGCACAAGGCTTTGCGGAAGTTGACCGAGGATGTTGGGGGCGATACGAACAGCAAGCGCAGCCCCCAACGCATTGGCCCAACCATCTGGCAGTGTGTAATCGGTGGTCTGGTCTGCAAACTCAGAGACCGTGCTGCGCGTTTGCAGCGTGATGACCTGTCCGGCTGGCTCGGGCCATAGGAAGACTGCCGCAAAGCCATCGTGTGCATACAACGCAGGCGATCCAGTCACAGCGGGTCGGTATTGCTCGTTGTACTGCTGCATTGTGATCTGCATCACTGGCAGGTTGTCGCACGCTGCACTGATGATCTGCGAGCCTGGCGCAATGGCTGCCCACGAACCGGCGCCCAGCGTGATGCTGCCCGTCTGAGTTGCGCTTGTCAGCACATCTCGGAACAAGCACAAAGATTGCGCGCTCAACTCATCAACCAACAGGCCGAGGCGACGAAAACCGAACGCAGCATCATCTGCGCTCAAGGTTTCGCCAGGGCTCAGACGGTTGCAACGCTCGTATGCGTCAATGATGATGTCAAGCGCACGAGTCACGTTATTCCTTGGGGATCAATGCGATCAGCTTGGACAAACCCAAGCGCTTGTCGTAATCAATGCCAGCCGCATCCAGTGCAGATCGGGCGGATTCGACGGTATAGCCAGCATCGTCTTGAGCAACAAAGCCAGGCCCATAGCCCGCTTCAGTCAATGCGATGTGTTCGGCTTCATCATTTGCCACTGCAAACCCGATCAAGGGCGCGGGCAACTGCATGTTCAGTGGATACATACCTATCCTCAAAAACGGGTGGGGCCTTGCTGAACCCCACCCATCAAACCCAGCCATAGGAGAGGATGGCTGGTTTACCCGTCATCAGTTGGTGCGACGCACGCCGAAGTTAGGCAAGGTCACAGCGCCACCCCACAGGATGTCGAAGCGGCTCACAAACTTGTTGTTTGTGATGTCGAAGCCGCGAACGAATCGCAGAGACACACCGCCCTCATCAGCCAGCGAAGCCTGATACGCCATATCCATACCGCCAGGCAATTCCTGCTTGGGAGATACGAATGTGAAGGCGTCGCGATGCCAGATCAGGTTGTTGGTGTAGGTGGTGTTGGCCGCGCCCGATGTCACGGTGATGGCTGCGTTATCAGCAGGGCGTGCGGTCACGTTCTGGTAAGCGCCACCAGCGATGATTGCTGGGCTGATCACAATGGTTGCGTTGCCGCTGCCATCGGACGATGTGTTGGCGGTCACCAAGAACGATTGAAGAACACCAGTGCTGGCCTTGGTTTCGGGGTTAACCGAGAACACACCAGCGATGGTGAATGTGTCGCCTTGGTTCAAGCGCAACGCAGCAGCAGCCGTCCAACCGTCAGTCACCAGCGAAGTGGTCGCGCCGTATGGGTTATCGGTTGCGCCAGCGTTGATCAAACCCTGGTTAGCACCGTTTACCAATGGCGTACCACCCAGCGGGCCAACTGTGTGACTTGGGACGTTTTGGCTCATAGCCAAATCCAAGCCAGCGCCAGTTTTGATGATGCCGGTCTTGTACTGCTCGCCCAGCACTTCTTTGTTGTTGAACAGGCCAGACAGGCCAGCAACGATAGAAGCGTTAGCGCCAGGCTCGATTGCAGCCATGCGCATACCGTCACGAGGCACAGACATGCGATCCAGAGGAACGCCAGCGTTCAGCAAGTCAGCGAAGGTTGCAGGAGGAGTGCCAGGCGTGCCGACCATCTGATGGAAGCTGTTCTTCATCAGGGTGCCGATACGGTAGTCCAGCAATGCGGCCAACTTCAAGCCAGCGGGCTTCAAGTAGCGCTCTTTAAATGCCTTGTCCACGCTGCCGTTGCTGCCAACAGATGTGGCCAATTCAGTCGAGCCTACCGCGAAATCCAAACCCAGCAAAGGTTGCAGGGTCACATCTGTTGAGCGTTCAGTGATGTCCTGAACGCTTGCGGTTTCACCGTCGCGGTGGGTGAACTGAACAGGTGCGCGGGCCTTGACTGTAGAGCCAGGCTTGACATCGCCAGTCCATGCCTCTTTGTAGTCGGTGTTGACGTTGCCCAAGAACGCAGAAGCGTTGTGAGCGATGCGGAGAACCTCATTCGTGATTACGGTAGAGGTAACGAGTGCGTTAGCCATTTTGTTTCCTTCGGCGCCGTCTCGGCGTTAGAAGTTGATGAATTTCGGGCTTACAAGCCCTTGCGCTCTTGCTCGTTGCGCCAAGCAATCCATGCTTTGGTATTGCTAGGGTCTGGGCCGTTTGACACGCCACCTTGACCCCGGACGCTTTCAAGCGGTGGAGGTTGTTTTGATGGTTGCGGCTTGCCTTTAGCTTTGGCCGCTTGAATCTTGTCCTCAAGGCGGGCAATTGCTTTGCCAGCTTGAACGGGATTCATTCGCGCAATCGCTTCGGCTTCGTCGCTATGGTCTGGGTCTGCCAGATACTCGATCAGGTCTGCGGGTCGATCCGCATCGAAGACAGCTTCAATGGCCGGTTTTGGCCGACCGCTACTGTCTGTAAGACCTCCGAACGCATCATCCAAATCAGATGAAAGTTCGTCAAATCGCTCTTGGCCCCAAGTTGTTGCAAGTGACTGAACAACGCTCTTGCGCTTGTCTACCGTCGCGTTCTGCTCATTGAGTGATGGGGCGAGCTTTTGGGCTTCTGCCTTCACCATCTCGGCAAGCTGTTCGCGGGTTAGCGTAAGAGGTTCGCTATCTACTTGCGATGATGTGTAATTGTTCCTCTGCTGATCCTTGTTTGTCAAGTCAGCAAGTTGCCTTTCAAGCGCCTGACGCGCTGCGCGTTCTTCTGCGAGCTGGCGAGTGCGGCGATCAATGCCGCGCTGCATACGCTGGCGCTCGCGTTCTTCAGGAGTCTTTTCAGGTTTTGCCTTATCAGCGTCACCTTCTTGAACTTCTGGCGTGACACTGCTATCAGTGTCAGCAAGTTGCACCGCTTCAGGTTGTCCGCTTGCCTCTTGGGTAGAAATACCCGCAACTGGCAATGCGGTTGCTTCTTGATTCATCTATAACTCCTGGCGGCGCATCACTGCGGACGCCAATCGATCAGCTATTTGACCGGCTGACCTTCGGTTTAATACTTCCTGCGCCAATGCCTTAGCCCTATCAGCCTCCTGCCTGATCTGCCTTTTCAGCGCATCAGGAACTGGCATTGGCCGAAACACCTCCATCTCCTCAAAGCGGAGGTATTTGCGGCGCATGGCTGGCTACCAGCCCTTTGACGAGCAGGTGGCAATCAGTGCATCAATTGTTTTTCGCGCAA
>ERZ869925.830-NODE-830-length-18071-cov-3.784025_pt1 | contig 18071 bp, 49 predicted proteins | sample MGYA00579311_ERZ869925 | MGnify/ENA primary metagenome ERZ869925 (study PRJEB32216, sample SAMN09231817) | wastewater metagenome | place: USA: Maryland | collected 2016-07-30 | study: EMG produced TPA metagenomics assembly of the PRJNA472060 data set (Reclaimed...
GTGCGGGCCTTTGGGCTTAGATGGGGATATGTGGCGCTCCGCGCGGGGGAGTCTGCTATCCCTACCGTCTGTCTAGTCTGCGCGCCGTTTGATGTGTGCGCGCTCCAGGCACGCCAGAACGTAAGCATGCATCGCCTCGCGGTCATCTGGATCGCCAGATTGGTACACCAGCGGGGATGCGGCGTCGGCGCGTTTGAGCGCGTCATAGACCGCTTGTCGAGTCACGTCCAGCTCGCGGGCGACCGTAGTCACGTCCCCGCCAGCGCGTAGCCAGCGCCGCCGAACGTCCGGCGCGTCTAGTTTCGTCATCATGACACTAGTCTAGTTTATTTCCTGACACGCGTAAAGTCTCACCATATCTGGCTTTACAGTCGTCTAGCGTAAGCGTAGGTTACTGGCATCGGGACACACACAAGCGGCCCGGACACACGAGGAGATATCAATGACTGCTAAGTGCGATGAGTGCGGCAGGGTGCGGGCGGTCAAGGCGGTTGTGCAGTCCATCTTGCGCATGCGCCTGAGACTCCCCGCTCCGATGCTGTGCCGCGATTGCCGCGCGGCCTAGTCCATCCATCCATTCACCGAAGATCAGGAGACTACCGAACATGGCGAACGCGAAAGACGAACACATCCACGATTCCGACCCTTGCTGCGAGTGTGGGAACGCGGAGCATTGTTGCTGCGATTGCCCGCGCTACATGGGATGTGATTCGGCTGTGGACGCGGATTGCACCATCCACGTGGATCACTACTTCGTCCCCAACGCCTAGCGTGTCCCGCTGATTGCCCTTCACGCGCTGGAGGGCATACGGCGCGGCATCTAGTCCGCGAGCGAGAGTGTAGGAGACTCCAAAATGACGACTGAAAACGCTGTCCAGTGCCGAGCGATGGAACGGTACACACCGATCAAGAGCGTCCCGCCGCGCCAGTGCCAGCGTTACGCCGAGGGCGAGTCTGGAACGTGCCGATTGCACGCGGGCGAGGCTAACCGCGAGGCGCAGGTAGTCCGCGCGGCGACCGCTATCAAGGTTGTGCTGTCCCCCGTCGCTAGCAGCGCGTCGCGCCCGACCTACCGAGACGAGCGCGGCCACAACTACGCGGCCATCTTCGAGGGCGGCCTCCTCGTGCGCCTCATGCGCCAGCGCAACCGCAATGCGGCGTGGTCACTCGACGTTCAGGGCGACGCCTACCGTAACGCTATCTGCGTTTGGGAAGCCGTCTAGGTAGATCGTGAGTCAGTCCCGAATCACCTATCTCGGGACTCTCTCACGCTCGATCTAGAGCTGAAATCGTAGGATGCGGGCTACAGGAGGATCCAGATGATGGCTACCAAACTCGACAAGGTTGTGAGGATCGGAACGGTGGAGGTGTCCGCGGGCGCACCGCGAGCGAGCGTGTACGCGCACATCAAGGTTGACGACGCGGGCGAACTTCACATCACGGGCGTGGAGGGGCCGAAGCACAACGGGAACGCCGCCGGCGCTTCGGGGCAGATCGTAATGTCCTACCGGACGCCCGAGGGGCGCGCGCGCATCTCTCCGGCCCCCGGATGGGACGCGGCCACCATCGCGCGCTTCTTTGACGTGTGGGAGCGGTGGCACCTGAACCACATGAAGGCGGGTTCCCCGGCGCAAACGGCGTGGCTGGAAGCGAACCCGATCCCCGCCGATGAAACGCGCTACCCGGCATCTCACTACGAAGTCGCCAGCGCGAAACTGGCGGCGGCTGGCCTGAACCCCGACCCGGACTTCCTGTACTCCGGCCCGAACTCCCGGCCCGCCGAACCGCACCCGTACAAGTACGGCGAGGCGTGGCTGCGCGAGGAGGTTCCCGCCGACGTGCTCGACTTCCTCGCCTCTCTCCCGGTTGCGGACATGGCTCCCGCCTGGGTCTAGGAGCGCCGTGCTACCGAGGCTCACTGAATACGGTGGGACTCGGGACACGCCGGTTCTACGGCTAAGGGATTCAGAACATGGAGGATGAGATATGGCCGCAACCTACGCCCCGTCTGTGACGCCCGCCGCGATGGAGTACGCGCGGCAAGGGCGGATCATCATCACCCGGGCGCTGGAAGCGCTAGACGGCACGGAGCACCCCGCGCTCAGGAACGCGCTGTTCGCGGCCTATGACAAGCTCGGAGAGGTCAACCCGGCCAACGAGTAGCGCCCCCGCTGATTGCGTCCCTGCTAGCCGGTAGGGGCGCATACAGCGCGGTACATCTGCCGCGATTCTGAAGAGGATTCATACAGTGGAGATTCACGAAGAGATCATCGATCGGTTCGCGATGGGGGACATGGCACGGACAGATGGTTACTCCGATGGGCCGTTCGTAGCGGTGCGGGTGTTCGATGAAGGGGACTCGTGGGCCGTTGACCTAGTGGATGCGCACGGCGACTACTCCGAGGCCGTTTGGAATATGTACGCGGGCGTTTACCCAATCGACCGCGAGACCGCGATCCGCATCGCCCCTGAGATGGCAGCCGCCAATGACGCCCCCGGCGTCCCGGTTCAGATTATTGATGGCTAGGAACGCCGCACGTCGGGCCTGGGGGACTCTCCCGGGCCTCTCGTGCGCCGGTTCTAGGCGTAGGGATTCCCAAGTTAGGAGCTACTGACGGTGAAGAAGATCGTTTCGGTGACTGAGGTTGAGGGAGAGGGCCTTACCGCCCTTCTGGGTGAGCGCGTGGCGCTGTTCTGTATGAACTACATCTACGCGGGAACGCTCGCCGGGGTCAATGACTCCTGCGTCCTGTTGGAGGACGCAAAGATCGTCTATGAGACCGGCGTGCTCACCGCGCCGACGTGGAAGGACGCCCAAGCGCTCCCCGGCCCGTGGTACGTCCAGATCGGCGCGATCGAGTCCTTCGGCAAGGCCGAAAAGTAGGCCGCCCATGCGCTCGCAAAAGCAGAAAAGGCGGTCGGGGTCGGGGTCGTGGTCGTGGTCGGGGTCGTGGTCGGGGTCGGGGTCGTGGTCGTGGTCGGGGTCGGGGTCGTGGTCGCGGTCGTGGTCGTGGTCGGGGTCGTGGTCGGGGTCGGGGTCGTGGTCGGGGTCGGGGTCGGTTTAGGACACCGCGCCGCCGCCTATCTCTTCGGAGGTAGGCGGTACGCGCTGGCTTAAAGCGCACTTTCTCAGGAGTCTGTTAAGGAGCTACTGACACACCATGACTGAACAGAAGCGCGAAATCACCGTCAGGCCGTGCGGATTCTGTGCGAGCCGTGAGATCGAGTGCGCCGATTACCAGATTGACGCGCCGTGGATGAACAGTGAGGGGAAGATGCCGCGCGACAAGGCCCTGGTGCTGGCCGCCGCGCCGGCCCTTCTTGATGCCCTGCGCGCGCTGGTGGCCGATTGCGTGGCGAACCCCGGCGACGAAGAGTACGCACGAGAGCCCGGTTTCGCTTCCATCGACGCGGCCCGTGAGGCTATCCGCCTTGCTACTGAGGGCACTAGCAATGAGTAGCCCGGTCGGTACTCTCAAGGTCGGTGAGCCGTACACGCGCGAGCGGCTGATCAAGGACAAGAACGGGCGCGTCCTCTACAGCCTGTTCCCCGTGTACGCGCGCGTCGAGGCTAACAAGCGCCCGTCCCGCCTCTGCACGTTCGATACCTACGAGGATGCGCGAGCCTACATGCTCGCGTTCATGGGAAAGCCCGCCGATGCCTAGCACTCTAGAGGCTATCGCGGCCTTCTGGTGCCTCCTGGGGGCCGTCTGTCTGGCGATCGTGGCGGTGAGATTGGAGCAGGGAAGATGAGCGACGGGCACACTTCGGGGCCGTGGATGGCTACGGGCGGGCGTGTGTACGCGCTTACACCGACCGGGGCGCGCGAGGTTGCGGTCGTCACGAAGGCTGACCCGATCCTCCGGCGCAACGTGACGGCAAATGCCGCACTCATCGCTGCCGCGCCAGCACTGTTTGACGCTCTCGCGGCCATCATGCAGAACCCATTCATCACCGAGGAGATGCCGGAGGCTGTCTGGATAGCCGCTGACGAAGCCCTCTCCGATGCCGCTGGCGGCTCGACCTCCAATGACCTCCGGGAGAACTCCGCCATTCCATCGGAGGCGGACTCATGATCTGCCCTATCTGCGGCTCCCGCATCTTCTCTAGAGTCATGGAGGATGGTGAGATCGAGCGCGTCTGTTTGTTGGGCGCGCATCCTTACCTGACTCCACGTGAACTGCGGGAACGTGATCAGTACCTGGCGCAGGTGAGCGCGCGCACATCTAACCGTGAGCCTTCTATGAGAGGAGTGAGACTGTGAGCGTCCAGTGGCTGATGGTTCCGAATGGCGCGCGCCTGCTCACTGAATCGGGCCGTGAGGTTGCGGTCTGCACGAAGTCAGACCCGACGTTCCGGTCGTTCACCGGGATGACCGCTGAAATCGCGCGGCGCTGGAACGCGATAGCCGCGCTGCACAACATGGAGGGGTGCGATTGTGACAGCTCTATCGCGCCCGAACCGTGGGCCGCCCCGCATCACGCCTCGGACTGCCCCGTCTACGAACGTTGGGAGCCGTTCGAGAGGCCCACTACCTCAGCTTAGACCGTCTAGGAACAGACGAAAGGATCGCGTGGTGACTACCTACAACGTGTCGTACTGGGGATTCACCGTGACAGTGGACGCCGACGATGAGGACGGCGCGCGTACGCTTGGCCTCGCCAAGATTCAGGCCGAGATCGCCAGCCTCACTGAAGTAGACGTGGAGGTCGAGGAGGCTGACGACGAGGACGACTAGCGCAGACGACTCCTCTTAGGAACAGACGATGGAGGCGCGGCCTGAGCGGTCGCGCTTTCTCGTGCCTGTCTTGATTTACGGACAACCAACGATTCCGCCTCGTTGTCCCGATTTACGGACATGCGCCAGCCCTTCGGCGCGCACACTCCCCCGGCACTCAGCCACGCCTCACCCTCCCATGCATGGATGAGGAGGTCGTTGGCTTCGGCCCACCGCTGTCCCTCGGCGTCCTGACTGACCCAGGTGTTGTGAAACGCGCACATCGGCACCATGTTCCGCTCGTCGTCAATCGGCCCACCCCTCCCTCTCGTCCACGGTTCATGGACGGTGGGGCCACCTGAGCATGGGGGGATGGTGTGCGCGCCGAGTACCTTCGCGATGCACTCCTGTTCGTACATCGGGCGGGTGAGCGGGCGGCGGCGCTCCATCTTGTTTCGGTAGCCCTCGCTCGGCCCCATCTTGTACTCGCCATCGAGGACGAACGGATGCCCGTCTTCTCCTCGGTAGTGGCGCGAGTGAACGTCTGCTGACTTCGCCATGCCGCACCCGACACGGCTACAGGCCTTTCCTGCCATCTAGAGATTCCCCCACTGCTCCGCCATTGCTGCTGCGATGCCGGGGAGCGTGCGACTGCGCTCCTTCCAGCGGTCGGGGCCAGGGGGCATCCGGTGTACGCGCGCCTCCCTACCCTCGACGATCTCGGTCGGTACGAGCTTCGGGAGGTTCTTCAACCAGAGGCACGTTGCCTTGACCTCCCCATGCCCGAACTGGTGCGGCTGGATGATCTGGTCAGGTTTTCGGATGCGCGATGAGATGATGCTGATGGGGTTCTCGATGGCAATGCGCTCGACTGGCGCGTCCATCAGGAACCGCACGAACTCCAGCGCCTCGGCCTGCTCCTGCTGCTTGTCCTTGAACCATCTGGCCCCGGAGACGGCGAGGTGAGTGCAGGGCGGGTGCGCGATCATCAAGTCGTACTTCGACAGGTCGAGCGCCTGGACCGCGCATTGATGGTGAACGCCCATCGGAGACTCGGACGGGAGTAGGTCGCAGGACTCGGCGTCGTGACCGGCGCGCAGGAAGGCATCCCTGACCACGCCGGAGAACTCACAGGTCACCAGGACTCTCATGCCTTCCCCCAGGAGCGGCGTCTCCACTCAGCGATGAGCGCAGCATCAGCCCTACCGTCCTTGATGCCGCCCTTTGGCCCGGTGAACTCTCCGCTTGGGAAGAGACGTTGAGCTGCGGCCACGGACTCTGACTTGTCTGAGCCAGCCGGAATCCCCAGCGCCTTCTTCCAATCCTGCGCTCGAACAACGTCATGCTTGATGCCGTAGGCGTAGAGGAAGGCCGTCCACAACCCGTATCCGTAGCCCGTGGTGAAGGTGCTAGAGACCCCCTGTTTCGGCATCGGATGTTGAGATTCGATCGCGCACCCGTGGGGGAGGTTGTCGCGGAGGATGTTCCCCATCCCTCGGATGTCGTACTCCTTCCCGATGAGCGGGGTGTCCCATATCTCCAGGAGGTTGCCTTCCGAGTCGATGAGAGCGACTGCGCCCGTATGGCCCGGGTCGATACCGAGAAACAGGCTCACTCGCCGCCTCCCGCCGCGCGCTTCATCTCGTAGAACTCACGGTGCGACGGCCATGGTGCGGACTCATCACCCGAGCCCCAGCAGACCTCGCACACGTCTCGGCGCATAGCCGCCCCGCCAATGCTGTGCCAGTACGTCGAGGTGTTCCCGTAGATGGTCGTCCCGGTTCCCGCGCACCGTTTACAGACGTTCTCCACGTAGATGCGGCGCTGCCTCTGGATCAACTCAGGGAGGTCGCTCATGTTCACTTACCGGGCCTCCCCAGCAGCGCCTCCCGCATGTCCGGCTCGACGTACCCGGCACCCTTCTTGACCTTCCCTTCGGGCGTGGGCTCCTTCGTCATGTTGCTCTGGCACACGAGGTCGAAGGCCTTGTCGAGGTCGATACCGAGGCTCAGGGCGAGGCCGTATCCGGTGAACATGCGGTCGGCGAGTTCTTTGGCAAGGTGCCCGACAAGATCAGGATGCTCACTAAGCACAAACGCGGCGACCGCATCCTCAACCTCCGTCGCTTCCTCAAAGTCAACATCAGCGGCAGCCTCGAACGTCGGCAGGCTCCCACGCTTCTCCATGTAGAACGCGCGTACGCGGTCTTGGTAGGTCACTTACCGGGCCTCCAAACGTCTGGCTTGCTGGGGGTCTCTCCTGACCGAGCAGAAGCACTAGTCATAGAGCCTTAGCCCACTTCTGCTTCTTCTCCGTAGGCTGGTCGGTGCGGCGTGGTTTGCCGTCCGTGTGCTTCCATTGCCCACCGCCAGCCTCGCCCTCACACACCCACCCGGCAGCCTTGAGGCTCGTGCCCGGCTCATCAGCGAGGATGTAGGTCTGTATGCGCTTGTACCCGGCCTCACGCCCGACACGACCCGCAGCTGCGTAGAGCGCGGAACAGGCGTTCGGCGTGCCGTCCGTGCAAAGGCGCGTGACCTCCAGCACTTCAGACGGCGAACCACCCATCCGCGCCACAGGACGCCCGACCGTCGCAACCCCCAACCATTCGCCCGTCAGCCCACGCCGAGAGCGAGAACCTGTGACCCTGAACAGGTTTATGGTGGCGGTGCAGGTCAGCGATGAACGCGTTCGCATCCTTCAATTCGCATGGCTTGATTTCGATGCGCGGCCGCCCTACTGCCAAGTGTGGCATCCGTTCCTGGTCGTCCATGGCGACCACCCAAATTCATTGACGATGTAGCTGGCGACTGCGGCGTTGGCGTCAGGGAGGGCGAGGGTGTCCGGGGACACTGGCCCGTACCGGCTGACGATTCCTCGGACGGCGGGATCACCCGGCCAACCGTTCAGCCCCAGCCACACGTCGGGATGAATCTGATACCGCCCTCGTTCCCCGGCTGCTCCTACCTTCGTGTCGTCGTGACGGCTTTCGCAGTACGAGACCATGAGGGCAGCGGGAACCTGTGAGGGCTTGAAGTGGGCGTTCGCCAGCCTGAGGTCAGCCAGCGTGTACCCGGCCAGCCCGTCCACGTTCAGCCCTCGGGTGTACTCGGGGAGGTAGTCGGAGGCAGGGACGGTCAGGGGGAGGCTCGAACTTCTCACCCCGACCGTCTCTGCACTCACCGGGCCGGAGACCCAGACCAGAGCGAGGAAGGTGAGGGAGACAGGGAACACCGTCAGCGCCCCCATCTTTTCTTTTCCTCGGGGCGCAGCAGCCACCGCAGAAGTCGGAGCCCCCTTAGGGGGCTCCTTCCGAATCTGCGTTCGGGTGGCCCACCGCGCAGACAGCGCGCAGAACTCGCGCAGAGTGTCTGCGGTCATTAGAAGTCCTCCTTGTCGTGATCGGAGACGACGGCCCATCGGTACGGGGGCTTGTCGCCAACCCTCACGAACGTCTGCGGGTTCTCGGAGAACACCGCGCGCACGTTCCCTTCGCTCATGTCCATCCGCTTCGCGATGTCGCCCACGGTGCTCGCGCCATGCGTCATCAGGTCACGCATCACGTCCCACTTGCGGCCAGAGGCGTCGGACATGAAGGCCGGGTGCTCTTGGCGAGTCGCCGCGAAGACCGTGCCTTCACCGTCCCGCTCAGGGAAGGTGACTGTGTAGTTGATGGGCTGGATGGAGCCACGAGATGCTTTGCGGGGGATGAGACGCCCGTTGACGAGCTTCGAGCCGACCTCCCGGTGCGATTCCACGTAGACCGTGGAGCGGGGGAGGTTGTGCCAGAAGATGTTCCCGTATGGGTAGAGCTTCGACTTCTCGTCGTCGCCCTTGGTGGAGTGGGCGAGCATGATGCTCGTCACGTCGTAGTCCGCGCCGAAGGTGGTGAGCCAGTTCACGAGCCGCTGCGCGGCCACCGTGTCCAGCAAGTCGCCACCGACAGCGGAGATGCACGAGTCCACGATCATCAACTGGAATGGGTGCTCCCGGTAGACGCGCCGGATGGTCTCGCCCTGCTCAACGAGGGGGATGCCGGAACCGGGCATGTAGCGGATGCGATCCCAGTCAGCGTCAGTGATGGTGATGCCGAGGCCACGGGCGACCTCGTGGTAGCGGAGCTTCCATTCATCCTCCGTGTCTTCGTAGTCAACGATCAGCACGTTCTCGACCGGCGCGATCGGGTTGCCGAACCACGGCAAGCGGAAGAGCGCACAGAGGGTCGTGTAGACGCCCCACGTCAGACTCTTGGTGCCCCCACCCATGCCGAACGGGATGGTGACAAGGCGGCGGGGCACCAGCCCCTGGATCAGGAACTCGCGGACGGTCGTGAGCTGCACGTCCGCCAGCGAGACAGATCGGTCGATGCCCTTCCATGCCTCGGTCGCGAGGTTGGACGCCTCAGACAGCAGCGGTGCCCACTTGAACGGGTCGTCGTTGCTGCGGGCGTTGAACTCGAAGACGGAGTTCATCTCCGTCACGACGCCTGAGCGGGCAGACTGCGAGTCGAGGTTGATGCGCGTGCGGAACGGCGTCCTGCGGATGTCCGACGACACCTTCATCTCGCAGTCCAGCGAGCGCGGGCCGGCAATCATCTCGGAGAACTCGAACCGAACGTCACCGGCTGCGGTGTGCATCACGACCGTCACCGCAGTCGGAGAGATGATCTGCACCTCGGGCTGCGCGGACTGGTAGAGGTCTGACAGCGCCTCGACGGTGCCGCCGTTCTCGAAGTAGTCCCACGCATCTCCCTTGGGGATGGTGGTGGGACGGACGAACCCAGCGTCGGTGAGGATGGACGCGATGCGCCCCATCAGGGACTCACCGGGGCCGTCGTTGTCAGGCCACAAGATGACCTCACGCGAGCGCAGTGGGTCGAGCGCGTTCCCGAACCGCTTCTGAGACGCCCCACCGGAGAGGCAGACCGCCAGCAGATCACGGTTGGTCAGCGCCTCGACCGCCTTCTCGCCCTCTACGAGGAAGACGGGCTTACCGGGCTTCGTGAGCAGCGCGGGGAGGTTGTAGAGGGGCATCGACTCGACGCCCTTGTCACCTAGCCCCGCCCACCGCTCAACACCAGGCAGCTTCCAGAGGAATGTCTTCTTGCGCTCGCCGTTATCGTAGGACTCGAAGCGCCCCTTGATGCCGACGATCTCGCCTTCGGCAGAGACGTAGCGGTACTGAGCCACCGGCTCGTTCGTCCGCGCACGCTCAACCTTCTCGCCCTGCTCCCACAGCCCGCGCGCCTTCAGCGCCGTGATGATGGCCGACGAGTCGCACCCCTTGAAGCACTTCAAGAGGGGAGCCGTACGCCCATCGGTGACGGAAAGAGACGGGTCGGTGTCGTCGTGCGCGGGGCAGTGCGTGTTCCCCTTGCCGCACGCGCACGACGACTTACCGCACCGCAGAGCCTCACGGATGGATTCCGCCGTCATGCTGCCAACCATGACTCAACGACGCGCGGGAGTAGCGCGGCGGCATCTTCATCGCCAGCGAGCGCGTCAGCGGCCACGGCGTCCAGCCACGCCGACATGTCAGTCTTACGGTTGCAGTTGTGGGCCGCGCCCGTGTTCCACAGGTACTCCTCGTCCACGAACCTGATGACCGTGCAGCGGCAGAATCCGCACTGGAACAGCATCTACGCGCGCCGCTTACCGAGGCCAGTGGCCTCCTTGTGCATCTGCTTGAGCGAATCGGACGCCTTCTGCGCCTCCACTGTGCGTCGGAAGTCCTCAACAAGACGCCAGCGGGTCTCTGCGCGCGGCTGCACATGGCACGCGCGGCACTCCACGGAGGTCTTTACCTCGTGGTCTTCGGTCTTCTGGCTGAACTCCCACACATGGACGCCGAGGAACGTGTTCATCCCACATCGCTCGTCATCACGGATTTCTCGATGGGCCATTAGTTGTGCATCTCGTCAGTAGACACAGGAACCTCCGGGTGTAATGGGCGCTAGAAGGGCTCGACTTCAGGCTCCTGTTCGACAGGGGCCGCGAGCTGCGGGCGCTTGGCGTTCGGCACGAGCGCCTTGAGGGCGACGGACGTTTCCTTCGGGAGCGAGGCGAGGAGCGTGGGCCGCAGTTCTGCGAGGCTCTTGCCCTTTGGCACCTCCAGGCCGAGTTCGATCACCGACTCGGACAGTCGAAGGCGGCTCTGGGCGAGGGTGTCGCCGAACGCGCGCCACGGCATGAGGGCGGTCGGGGGGATGCGGACACGGATGGGGGTGGGGTCGTTGGGCTGTTGGACGACGAGAACGCGCTGCTCGCGGCACGCCTTCCCGTTCCCCTCGCGCCCGACGAGGTAGGCAGACTCCCACTGGTTCAGCGGGCAGGCCGCACACGCGCCACCGAACACCACGTCCTGCCCGTCAGGTGCAGTGAGCGTGTTCAGCACCAGCCCTGTGCCCTCTTCCACGAGCGGGTTGCCGGTGGTGCCGTCCTCGCTCTGGCAGTCCGGGGGGATGCCGCCGTCTGTGTACTTCGTGCGGTAGAGGGTGCGCGCGATGCGCTGCCCGAGGACGGTGCCAATGATGGTGTCGAGGCGATGCGTCTCGCCGCCGTTGTCCACCCAGCGCCAGCGGTCGTCCCCTGAGCCGGGGAACGTGTAGGTGGGGATGGAACGCAGGTCGATCTCGCGAGAGCCCGTGTTCTCTTCGAGAATGTCGAGGTATTCCTGCGCGCCGTCACCGAGGATTGCGAACTCGCCCTTGAACGGCGCGATTTCAGTCGTCACTTCGATTCCTCCATCAGTTCGTACTCCCACAGGAGCCCGTTGATTACCTGGTACCGCTTACGGCTGACGCACCAGCCCTTGAGTGTTTCGTCATCCACGTAGTGCCCGAGTCGGTGCGTCTTCGTGGAGTGCTTCGTGTAGATCACCCCGTCCTGCGGACAGACCGCATACGGGATGGCCTCGTTCTCGATTGCGCCTTGAATGAGGCCGCTCATGCGACCTTCCTTCGAGCGATGCGCTCCTGTGCAGCCTTCACCTGTTCTGATAGACGGGCCTCGGACATGCGGGTCTGGGCGATCTCGGCCTCGATCCGCAGGGACAGCGCGCGGAACTGGCGCACCAGCGTGTCCACGTCGTCGTCCGTTTCTGCGGCCAGTTGCCCCCAGACCGCTTTCTCCTCGCGCGTCTTGGCCTGTGACTTCTGCGCCTGACAGTGGCGGTACAGCACGCGCCCGTCCGCGATCTGGTCGATGAGTTGGAACAAAAGGTTGAATGAGTCCACTAGCGATCCACCGGGTATCGCTTGCTGCTACGGATGGCGTGACGCAGTTCGTATGCGGCTTCTGAAGTAGGGGCGTTGAAGTCGTACCTTGGCCCCTTGAACTCGCGCGTCTCCCCACAGTGCTTGCAGACTGCTGGGGTGAAGTCCAGGAGCCACCAGTGAGTGCAGTCCATCAGGACACACGCTCCACACGAATCTCCGTGGTGACGCCACCGGGCATCTCGCGAGCAAGCATCTTGTCGGCCCACTCTGACTTCCCCTTGAGGGCGCGGATGGCGGTCAGGGGAACGGACAGGAGGCCAGCGCGCGCGGCCTCCGACAGGAACTCGCCCGCGCGGGGGTCGTCCTTCGCCAGCGTCACGAGGTCGATGACAGCAGGCTTGGACTTGTCGCGCTGCACGACCATGATTCCCCGCTCGTGGTCAACCAGCGGGGACGAGTCCTCCTGCCATGCGGTGTTGAACTGCTCCTTGAGGTAGGTCAGTTCCGACTCGATCGCCCTCGCCTGCTCCTTGAGGGAGTGGAAGCGAGCGACGCCGGAAGACTCCAACTGCTCCCTATTCATCGTCTTCGCCTTCCCAGTAGACGTGTGCGTCCATGAACTCCAGCGCCTCTTCCTCGGTGTCGTAGTCGTAGCGGTCGCCACAGCGGTTGCAGCCCGCGCTCCAGAACGGCTGACCGTCCGGGTAGAAGTCGCGCTCGATCACCAGCCGGTAGTAAGGGGTGAAGGTCATGGCTAGGCCCTCACATCGACGTGCTGGCGCAACTCGTGGCACAGCGCGTCGGTCGCAGCGAACACCTCGCCCACCGACTGCTTGAGGTCATGGATGAGGCGCGCGTCGTTGATGGTCACGATCTCCAGGTTGTCGAGGTCGGACACACGGGTGACGAGGTAGGCAACCGCGCACGCGAGGTCAGTAGTGACTTCGGTCAGCGTCTTCGTGGCGACCATCGCTAGGCCCCCTTCGTCATCACCGCGTAGGCGCGGATGAAGTCCTTGACGTTCTCGGGGATGGCCGGGTCGTTCTCCCAGCGCGGGCGGCACTGGCACGGGGTGGGGTGCAGGCACTTCCCACAGAGAACGGTCTTCGATACGATGTCCACGGAGTGCTCCTAACTCCTACGGGCCAGCGCGATACCCTCGCGACTGGCCCACTTGTTGTTCGGGGAGATACCCCCTGCGGGAACCTCGGGCAGCGTGTTGTTTCCAACCGACCGCTCCCCAGCTATGCCCGAGACCCCCGCAGGGAAGACCTCCATCTACTTCGCTGCCTTCTGTGCTGCCCGTCGTACCTGGTAGTACCGCGTGTTCTCGGCCTTGCACTTCTCGCAGCGGCACTTCCTGTGGACGTAAGCCGACCGCGTACCGTGAGAGATTTCCTTAGCCATTGGCTCTCCGTGCGTTCCAATTCACTGCCGCTCGCTCATCCTAATGCTCCCGTGGGGAAATCGCAACACGCTCTTGACCCGTTTGTGAGGAATTTCTGGTTACGCTCGCGATGCGGCGTGAGATATAGATAAGTTGTGGTGGAGCCGGTGCTAGTGTTACACTCTGCCCATGCCACGCAAGAACATCTGGCTCGACCAACAAGGACTCGCCGACCTGGCCTCCATCAAGGAGAAGTGGGGGTGCAGCGAAGGCGAGGTAGTGAGGCGCGCGCTCCACTTAGCGGCTGTCCTCGCAGCAAAGGGGAAGAAGTGAACCTAACCGACCTGATTCCATCGACCAGAGAGATCGTCTTCCTCATCGCGGGGACGCTGGCGGGCGCGCTCCTCTTGCTCCTTGGTGCCCTCATGTCTGCCGCTGGAACGGCTGACGACCACGACGAGCGGACGCGCGGGATTCGCCGCTCATGAGCACGGCCATCGTCATCGAGGAACCCGTCTACGTCTCCGTGACCTCGCACGGGAGCAACATCTATCACACGACCCCGTGGCCGAAGAAGGCCACGAAGGCCCGCTCGATGATCCCGGCCGCCGAGTACGCACTGACACCTCTCGGGTTCACGCGCTGCTCTGACTGTGACTGGGGCGGCAGGTGAACCACCTGCTGTTCGCCGCACTTGCGGCCATCCTTGCGGTGCAATCTAACGTGACGATCACCAGGCTAGAGGAGCCGGTGAAGATGAAAGAGACGGTCGTAGGGAACGTGACCACTGTTGAGTGGCGGTACGGGTGGGCCGAGTGCGAGGTCACGAAGCAGGACGGGAAGTTCGTTTCGGGGCGCGTACTGAGGATCGTCTACAGCGAGCAGGAGCCGACGAACTTCGCTCATGAAGCCCTCCATTCGATTTCTTGTACCCACAGCGGTGGCGTTGGCGGGCTACTTCCGTTCCCGGCTAAGACAGCCGACCCGGAGCACGAGTTCGTCTACTGGTGCCTTGCGCACGAGAACGATTGCATCGCGCTCATTGAGAAGACGGTGGCCGCGAGATGAAGAAGGTGGATGGATCATGCGGGGTCTGTGACCGGCCGTATTACTCAAAGGGTCTCTGCCGCCGTCACTACGACCGGCAACGTAACTCCCCAGGGCTACCACTGGACGCCCCGTTCCCCGGGGAATGGGAGTTGTCGTACCGGCTGGCAAAGCACGTCAGGCCAGAGGGCGACTGCCTTGTGTGGGTTGGGTCGCGTGACCGCCGTGGGTACGGGTACACCTCGGACGGGACGAAGACAGTAAAGGCTCACCGTCTCTCCTACCAAGTTCACAAGGGGCCTATCCCTGATGGGCTTCTGATCATGCACTCGTGCGACAACCCGCCGTGCGTGAATCCGGCCCATCTGTCGGTCGGAACCGTTCGAGAAAATGCGCTCGACGCGGTTGCAAAGGGGCGCATGGTTGGGAGTAAGGCCGGGGGAGCCAAACTCAGGGAAGAACAGGTGTTGGACATTCGTGCGCAGTTGGCGGCTGGGGTGAAGCGCAAGGTGATCGCCGCAGAATACGGGGTGTGGGAGGGGACAATCCGTTTCATTGAGCTACGACGGAACTGGAAGCACATCTGATGGCGTCCTGTGTTCACAGCGGGGGAGTCGGGGGGCTGCTGCCGGGAGGCACGCGTACCAACGACCCTGACCACGAATGGGTCTCGTTCGCTCTGGCTAACCCGGAGCAGGCCATCAAGATCATGGAGAAGGTGCGATGAGCCGATACAACGACACCAGCGGGCGCGATCTAGTCATCACATTGATGGCGATGGGCGGTCTGCTCGTCGGCGGGTGGTGCTTCAATCGAGCGCGCGCGGAGGCCCTGTGCAACTCATTCGGTGAGGTGACAGGGCGGCAAGTGCGATTCGTGGCCTACCCGTGGTTCACCTACGGATGCCTCGCGATGGCGAAGGACGGCAAGTGGATCGATCGTGGCGCGCTCCGTGAGACCGTGGACTAGGAACGGCAGCCACATGACCCCATCCATGTATCCGGCTCTGCCTAACCCGGAGGCCGCAATCGCCATCATGGGGAGGAAGTAGATGAACGACACGAACCGAGAAGCCGAGATGGCGCGAGAGTGGGTCGTGCGGGCCGAGGCGCGCATCTCACACCTCGTTGAGTTCGAAGGCGACCGCGAAGTCGCACGGCACGGGCGGTACCTCCTTGCTGCTCTCGACCGTGAACGAGAACGCAACGAGGCGCTGGAGGCGGCGGCGGGGCGGCTGGCGAAGGACGTTGCCGAGATAGGCGCGTGCCAGGACGCCCGTCTGCGTCCGGACGGCTCCGTTGACCTAGACGCTCGCCCGTCACTCGCGATGCTCGATGCCATCATGGAGGCCCGCATCTCAGCGGATCGCCTGAGCGCCCTGCTCGCCACAGAGGACACCAACGAGACCCAGGAGGCTGGACAGTGAACGCATGGGAACGACTAGAGGACGCTCTTTCGTACGCTTCCGCGCAGCATCGTCACCAGCTCGACAAGGCAGGGCGTCCGTTCATTCTGCACCCGTTCGGTGTGGCGATGCGCCTGAGCCATGACCCGGTTCTTGCGACGATCGGCGCGTTGCATGACGTGATGGAGGATTGCGGGGTCGGCCCGGGCACGCTCCGACGAAGGTATGGGGCCGATGTTGCGCGGGCCGTCACGACACTCACGCGGCTGCACGGCGAGCCGTACATGGAGTACATCGAGCGGTGCTGCGCTGACGAACTCGCCCGGAAGGTGAAGATGGCGGACATCGCCGACAACATGGCCCGCCTCTCCAACCTCCCTGCGTTCGAGCATCAGCGACTGCACGAAAAGTACACCCCCGCGCTCAAGCGTCTGTCTCAGACCCAGGAGGCTGCTCGTGACTAGCCCGCTCGATGCTCTTGAAGCCCTTGAACGAGAAGCCACACCGGTGCCGTGGCGGTGGTTCTTCAACCCGAGCGGGTCTGAGTTCGTCGCAGACTCGCACGACCTGACCGCCCCGGCTGGGCATCTTCCCGTGCTGGCGTCGGATGGCGGGTACTGGCCGGAGCCCGGGGACGCCAACGCCCGCATCCTCGCTACGAGCCGGAACATCCTCCCCGAAGTGATCGCGCTGGCGAAGGCGGCGGATGTCGCGCTGTCCTTCACGGACGGCGGGTACTGCTCGTCTTGCGGGGAACAGTGGGCCGTGACGATGGAGATGGGCGCGTGCCGCCTACACCCGCTACGCGCCGCCCTCGATGCTCTCCTGCGTGCGATCTCCGTGGAGGTGGAGAAGTGAACATCACCGAACTGAGTGACCTGGAGCTGAACCGCGCCATCGGTGAGGCGCTGACGGATCCGAGGAGGCTCGCGCTCGTGCTGAGGCCGTACTGGCAGGACTGATCGCACTCAAGGAGAGCGCGCGATGATGCCACCGCCGCTGGGGACGCACACCGTTCACGTAACGCACTTCGAGAACAAGCCGTGGTGGGTGTTCTGGCGGGATGCGCGCGTCTTGAAGACCGATGACGTTGAGTGCGGCTGCGATATGGCGCCGTTCTGGCGCGCACTCAAGGAGGGGAAGTAGATGGAAGACATGAAGTGCGAGACGTGCGGGACTCGCACGATCCGCAACGGAACGGCGTGGGTGCACGATGAGACCCCATTGGATTACCCGCCACACGAATACGTCTCCCGCGAGGGCGTGATCCTTCGGGAGTTCGCCCGCGTGCTCAACGTCAACGGGTGGGACTCGGTGATGAACGAGCCGGACTGGAAGATGGCCGAGCGCGCGTTCAACGCCATCCGTGCAGACGAGCGTGCCCGCCAGCCCCAGGACTCCCCTACCGAACAGGAAGCACGCGAGGCGGTAGAGCAGTTAGTGGGGGCGTTCGCGTGGAACGCGCGAGGTGTGCCCGGCGTCAATGCCGTCCTCAACGCCTACCGGGATGCCGTCAGGGGCGAAGCCGACAAAAACACGAGGGCGGCCATCACTCACGTCGAGGGCTGGATGACCAGGGCGCTGACAGCCGAGGCGCGGATCGCTGAACTGGAGGCGCTACTGGTGCGGGCGATCGAGGCGGCGATTTCGCTGCGTGCTGGCATGCAAGGCGGCCAGTCAACGCGCGAAGCCCCGCCCGAGGTGTTCATTCGAGAGTCCGCGTGGAACGCATGGAACGCATGGAAGTCCGAGATGAACGCGATCGTAGAGGCGACCGCGCCGGCCCCTACCGCCCCACGCACCTGCGACGCGCTCGACGCGTTTCAGCATGGCGCGACTGTCGAAGTTGGCGGTCGGTGCGGGAAGCCGCTGCCGTGCCCTGACCACCCTGACACCAGCAAGGGAGAACCGCGATGAGCAACCCTGCCCCCCCTGTAGGGCAACGGTGCCCGCGCTGCGGCGGCTCCGGTAACGATCCGTGGGCCGGTGACGAGGACGGCCCGTTCGCGTGCCGCGCGTGCAGGGGGTCCGGCCGCGCCGTCCCTGACGCCCAGCCCATCGAGAGCGCAAGACCCGCTGACGACCCACTTGCGCAGGCGAGCGCTGTTCGGGAACGTCTCGACGCTGACCTGAGCCGTACCAGCAAGGAGGCTTGAGATGGGCGATCTCGACATCTGCCGCTGCGGTGACTTCCGAGGGGCGCGCTGCGTTGACTGCGGGTGCGACCTTCACGCCCCCGCCGACTGCGACAACTACCATCACGAGTTCGCCGCCCCTGTCTCCCACGCTGAGGCACGA
>ERZ869925.836-NODE-836-length-17909-cov-3.800157_pt1 | contig 17909 bp, 25 predicted proteins | sample MGYA00579311_ERZ869925 | MGnify/ENA primary metagenome ERZ869925 (study PRJEB32216, sample SAMN09231817) | wastewater metagenome | place: USA: Maryland | collected 2016-07-30 | study: EMG produced TPA metagenomics assembly of the PRJNA472060 data set (Reclaimed...
CGAGGCAATTATCGCTGACTTGGAAGCTAAGGTTGCTGAGTTTCTGACTGAAGTTGAGAAGGAAATTGAGCGTCTTAACGAGGAGTTTGCAGCATGACACAGAATGAGATGATTTTGGCTTGGCTTGAAAAAGCACCTATCGGTCCAATGGAGGCATTAAAAGAACTTGGCATTATGCGCCTCGCTTCTCGCATCCATGACCTTCGTGAAGATGGTAACGATATTGATATGTCGTGGAACTATGTGATGGATCGGTATGGCAATGAGCGCCGGGTTGCTCGCTACACGTTGAAAAGGAAAGCCAATGGCACTGCCTCAAAGAATAAAGCAAAAGTCGGGAAAAGCGGAAAAGGGGAAACGCTCACCAGCGCATAGGGCCTGGGTTCGTGGGTTCGCTTGTTCTGCCTGTGGCTCCACTGAGGCAATCGAGTGCGCTCACATTCGCAATGGAACTGATGGCGGTATGGGCATCAAGCCTTCGGACAAATGGTGCATCTCGCTCTGCAAAAGCTGTCACTCACAGCAGCACCAGCAGGGAGAGGAAACCTTCCAGAAGGCGCACGGGATAGACATGAAAAAGCTGGCAATGGAGTTTCTCCGCGCTAGCCCACATAGAAAGAAACTAGAAGATGATACCGAATGACGTTCCAATCTCTGAACGCTTTCGTTTAGCCGCGCTTGAATGGGCAGAGCTAGATAACGCCGCCAGAATGCTAGAGGAAGGCAAGACAACCTACCTCGCACAGCAGAAAACGAAACTAGGCGATATACCAGACAGCCACGCAGAGCGGACTGTTAAGTCGTCGAAGGAATGGTCGGATTACATCAAGTCGATGGTCCGAGCAAAAACAGCAGCAAACAAGGCTCGTATCGAGATGGATTATCTCAAGATGCGTATGCAGGAATGGATTGCCGCTGAAGCAAATAGCCGAGTAGAAAGGAAAATATAATGAGTGACTTAGTAGCAGCAGATGAATTGCGCTTGCTGATTGAACGCATCGAGCGCCTAGAAGAAGACAAGCGTAGCGTGATGGAAGACATCAAGAACGTGTATTCCGAAGCCAAGAGCCGTGGGTTTGATCCCAAGATTATGCGCCAGATTATCAAGCTGCGCGCTATGGAGAGCCACGAGCGTCAGGAATGGGAAGCCGTTCTTGATACCTACATTGCAGCGTTGGGGATGTAAGATGCAGAAATTGTTCATTACAGGCGGTCTGGGCCGCGATGCAGAACTGAAGCAGACCAAGGCAGGCGAGGACGTTCTGACGTTCCCTGTGGGCGTTTCTCAGGGCTATGGCGACAACAAGACGACCAACTGGTTCCGCTGCAATATGTGGGGCAAGCGCGCTCGCAATCTCCAGCAGTATCTGCTGAAGGGAGCCAAGGTCGCCGTGTCTGGTTCCTTGTCTATCGGTGAATATGAAGGTAAAGCTCAGTTTAACGTCACTGTAGACGAAGTTGAGTTTATGTCGCGTGCTGAGAATGCTGAGCGTAAACCAACGGCGCATGACAAGGCCAAGGCTAATGGATACCAGCGCCAATCGTTTGACGATGATCTGTCAGACGAGGTTCCATTTTGATGGAGGTTAACATGGCAGCCCTACAAGAAGCTCGTGAGAAAGTCGCAAAAGCCTATCGTGAAGGCTCAGTGGTATATCGTGGCGTGCTTACAGGGCAGTGGGATAATGGTGAGCTAGTGCAGACCGCACTAAAGGAGATTATCAACGCTGGTGGCGATTATGCGCGTCTTCCAGAAGAATTACCTCCTGAGACACCATTAAATGCTATTGACGACGAATAGTTTTTATATATTATCGTCTGCAACCTGCTAGCTTGCGGTTGTGACTAAAGAAAAGGGCGGAGTTGGGCACTAATCCCGCCGCCCTTTTTATTTTTTGAATTTATCCCTAAACCCATCAAGTTCATTTAGGCATTGTTGCGTAATGAACTGGACAAGGTATGCTTCAGCCTCATCTCCAGGCTCATGTTCACCAATTCGTCTCCACAATCTCTGCGCAACATGAGTTGCTTCATGAGCCAAAAGAGCGGCAACTTGTGACATATCGTAATTGTCACACGATCCGAGGCAGATGATTGCGCAAAAAGAACCCTCACTTCCATCTAAGAAATGAGTTGTTGCGCTTGCGTGGTCAGAGTTTAGGAAATTCGTGTCCTCACATTGGAGGCGCTTTAATTCCCTCTTAAACGCCTTCTCATTGGTCGTGAAGCCAATATGTATCGGCCATTGCCCAGCGTCGAAATACTCAACTCTCTTCATTTTGCCTCAGGTGCTATTGACGACGAGTGAGAAATAGCTAGATTAGAGAGGCTTGCCACACAAGCATCCTCTCGATGTTGGGGAAAGGGTCGGACGCCGTTGGGGGAATGTCCGGCCCTTTTCTTTTGTGATTTATTTTTGTCCCATCCCGACAACTCAAGTGGCTTTATAGTATATGTCAGTAGGATGTGCGTTTCGGGGGTTCCGCCATCCAACGTGCCGGGGCGGTGGTGTAATTAGGCACTACATCATCGCCCTATTATCGCAAGTGCGAACGCGGCCCCAGCTTCTTACGATGACGCAAACCAGCAGGTTGATGACGGCGCTTCTTGCGCTGCTGCGGTTGCCAAGGTGTTTGTGTAGAGGTTTTCTTAGCCATAGCATAAACCAATCAAATGTGTTCAGACTTGCCTGCTATAACACATTTTGGTAAAAAAGTATGGCCGAGGGGCGCTGCAAACGCCGCCCCGGCGCAACACCAAGCGAAAGGCCTCGCTCAATGTCCAATAAGCATTTACCAACAATTGAATATTTGCGTCAACGTCTAGTCTACAATCCAGACACCGGCATACTAACATGGCGCAGATGCGAAGAAATGCCAAAAAATTGGAATTCTCGTTACGCTGGGACTGAGGCCTTTTCCACGACAAGTTTCTATGGATATAAGGTCGGCAGTATAGATGGGAAATTATATCGTGCCCATCGCATCGCATTTGCCATTTACCACGGACGATGGCCAAGTGATATTCTTGACCATATCAATGGCAATCGGGCTGATAATATGATTGCCAATCTGCGTGAGGTCTCACGAGATCAGAACCAACACAACAGAAAAAAGAATAAGACTAATACATCTGGGTTCAAAGGTGTGTGCAGGAACAAAAATGGATGGGTTGCGTTTATCCGGTTTGAGAAGAAACGCCATTATCTTGGATATTTTTCAAAACCAGAACTAGCGGCAAAAGCATATTCTGACGCAGCACGGAGCTTACACGGAGACTTTGCAAAAGTTTAGAACAATCCATCCAGAATGCCAGGTGTTTTCTTGGTGCTTTTGCGTTTGCGTCCGCCAATGCCAATTTTTGCCAAGAGCGATGCAAAGTTGCTTTCCGTTTCGCCTTCAACGTCGAAAGGCGTAGGCTCTTCCAACTTTAGCTTAAGAGGCTTGCCAGCTTCTGAACGTGCCAGAGGCTTTGCGGCATCAGTGATTGGCTTAGTAACTGGCGCAATCGCAGCCTGAAACTTACGGACGTAATCCTGCGTTTCCTTGAAGGGAGGAATACCATCGTATTTACGGACGTTACCGGGACCAGCATTATATGCGGCAGCAGCAAGAACCGGGTCGCCAAACTGCTTAAACAGCTTTTTGAAATACATCACGCCGCCACGGATATTATCCTTCGGGTCGTTGATGTTTACGCCCTGCTCCTTTGCCGTTGCTGGCATAAGCTGCATAGGACCAATAGCCCCTGCGCGTGAACGGCCAATGTTAATGCCACCAGAGCTTTCATTCATGATGATAGCTTTGATGTATTCACGGGGGACACCTTGCCGATCAGCTTCCTGAAGGGCAAAGTTTACCATGTTCTTATCCATTAACGCGGCCTCCGCATTTGCGCCAATTCAGCGGCAGTAAACGGAACAAATTCAGCTGACTGCGTTTCAGGGTTCCACTGCCACGAACCAGCATACTCAACTTGTTCAGGTGGCGGGTTTTCCGCTGCGTATGCAGAGCTAATCATTCCTGGCGCTCTCAGGCCGCGAGTTGGTGCAGTGCCTGGCTGTGTGAAGCGTGAGCGAATAATCTCTTCAGCCACGTTAGTTGGCTGGGTTGCCAAAATTTCACGCCGTGCCGCAGCTTCAGTTGCCGCCCGTGTGGCGGCGGCCTCTCCAGCCTGTTGTCCGGCCATAAGGGCGATATTGCCAAAGCCAGACGCAGGCGTAAATGCCACAGCAATTTGCTGTAGGTAGTTGCGAACAGAAGATTTGGCATCGCCAGCATTTGAAGCAAAAATTCGCTCTAATTCAGCAGCGGTTCCAGAGCGATTGATTGATGCAAAATCAACGTCGATATTTGCGTCACCAGCAGCACGAACAATGCGATTAAGAGTAACAAAATCTTCGCGGCCAAGAAGCTCACGATACTTTGCCATGTTATTGTTAAACTCGCGCCGAAGCGTCTTGCCTGACAAAACATTATCGCCAACTACAGCTTTCTTGAATAGGTCTTGGATCGACTGCGCGCCAATGCTAGACCATGCCTGCTGTCCACGAGAAAGTTGCTCACCAGTGCCAGACAGCAATGTAGCCTTGAGCTTGCGAACATCGGCATTAGATGAAGACATTACCTTTTGGGTAATTTTTTCAGACGCAATCTGACCTTCACCAATTTTTCCAGCGAGAGTATCCTTAAACTCTTGGAAACGCTGACGAGCAGCGGTCCGAGCCTGCTTGAATGCGTCATCGCCAAATCCTTCAACGACATCATCATCCAGCGCATCAATCAACTGAGCGCGAATGCGGCGAATGTTTGGATCAGACCCATTACCAAGACCGCCAATAAACGTCCGCATCTGCTCTGCCTGGCCAACAGTCATAACAGCGCCGTCACGAGGAAGACCGCTATCCCCAAGCATACCAAATCGACGTAAGCGATTGTTAATACTTTCCCTGAATGTGTCGAAGGCGGCATCGTCAACGAGGTTTGGATTGTCCAACTCGTTAAGGAAGTTTTGAACTGGTCCAGCCGACTTTTCGCCAAACTGTTCACGAGCCTGCCGATAAAGTTGGCCGACAACTTGCTGCATTTCCTTTTGCTTTTTGCTTAAAGCATCAGCAGCCTGCAAACCAACTTTTTCAACATCATCCGCAACGCCAATCTTTTTAACAAGATTATCGGCAGCCGTGTTAATTTCGTCATTTACCTTGATTACAGCATTGCGCAGAGCATCGCCTGTATCCGTTTGCCTCATGACATTGCGCTCATAAGACCACACACCAGGCTCACGGGTAATCATGCCTGTTGTGGGCTGCGTAACGCCAATACGGGCAAAGTTGCGAAGGCGCTGCGCAGCTTCAGGGCCAAGCGCCTCAGCCACATCTGGAACTGCTTGCTGAACTTCTGGTGGAAGAGCTGTGCGTGACATTGCAGCCTGACGAGCCTGTTGAACACTCGGCAAAAAGGCTTCCGTTGGAGTTGCTTCATCACCAATGCCGATTGCACGACGAAGAGCTTCAGCGCCCTCATCAATCTTGGTTGCGACTGGCGCTGCCAAACGGCTCAATTGCTGCCCAACAAACTGCACTGGGCGCGTCTCAAGGAGCGCACGCATAGCAGGAGGCAGCGCAACGTTAACACCAGCACCGAGAGCCGCAGCCTCACCCTGTGTCATACCAGGCGTTTCTACAGCCTGCGCACCTACAGCGCCCTGAATAGCACGCTCTGCGGCAGCCCCAAGTTTAGGAAACGCTGTTGCAGCAACTGAAGGAAGTTTAAGGCCACCAGCCAGCAACGAAGCTGTTATCCCACCAGCTTCGCGGGCAAGCGGAGTTGGCTGGGCTACAGTGCGACGAGAAACTTCTTGGCTTAGAATATTGCGCTGCAATTCAGCTGCTTGCCGACCTTGCGTCCCATATCCTGGGCTTACCAGATTAAGGCCAGCCTCAATAATCGGGTCTGAGATGAATTTGGACATCCCAGAAATGGCCTCACCGCCACCGATTACAAACTCATTCAGCGCAGAAAGAGGAGCATCCAACAGGCTTGCCCCGAAGCCCTGAGTGCGCTGCGGGAGTTGGCTTTGAATAGCTATATTGTAGACCTCAACTTGCGAAAGGCCCTCTGGTGCGCGGACAATGAAGGGGTCTCCAAAAGGGAGAGAAACTTCATATTCAGTGAGTTTTTCAGCCATTAACGACGAACCCTTGTGACTGTAACACCAGGCGGAAGTTGTGCGGCCTGTCCTGCCCTGGATGCCCGTTGCTGAAGAATGCGATTGATGTCATTATCGCTAAAGCCAATTTGACGAGCAGCTTTGCGGTTTGCATCTTCAATCACATAACTTGCCTCAACGTTGGTTTTATCTTTCAAGCCAACGCCCATCAGCGGCAAATCCTTGCCAGCAATAACCTTGCTTTCAAACTCAGTCATGGGAGCAAACGGGTTTTTATTGCCCGTCTTTTCCATCATCTTCATGACGCTATCATAGGTCTGCTTTTTAGTAAGAATATCAATTGCACCCTGCGCTTCTCGTGCGCGAGTTGCGCCAAACGGAAGGCCAGCAATAATCTCACCAAATACGCCAGTGCCAGTTATGCCCTTTGTATTCTCACGCAACTTTTGAGCGTAGACAATGCGGTCTGCAATGCCATTAAGAATATCAATACGCTCTTGCTTGGTGATTGGCTTTGGGACGTTTGGCTGGTCTTTATATGGAGTAAACTGATTGGTTGTCAGGTTTACCTGTCCCCAGCGCATTGAGCCATCTGGCTGCACGCGCCATTGATCTGCAAACTTATCTTTTGGGGCAGGGCCAGTGTCAGGCTTGCCAGGAATTACCAAAGTTGGTGCTTGGTTCCGAGAAGGTGCGCGAGGAGCGCCTTGCGTAGATGGCCCAAGACCGAGAGCAGCCTTGATTTCAGCATCTGACATTTTGCTATAATCTACCATCAGATAAATCCTCGCTTCTTGGCTTCTGCGATCAGTGCAGGGTCTACGGATTGTTTAGGAGGAGCCGGAGGTGTTTCACCATCCATCGGAATACTCAGGCCAGGCTCGCGGTAAATTCCATACGGACCTGACATAAACTTATCCCGACTTAGATATTCACGCATAATTTTATTAAATTCAGGTGTCCCATATCCAACCTGGCGCGCTATCTGCGCCTCAATCGTGCTTAATCCCTGCAATGGATCACGATACTTAAATTCTTCACGAGCAATTGCGCCAATGTCTTCGGCGCTTGCCAGTTGCAGCATCGCTTTTCGGCGCGGGTCTTGCTCTGCGTCAACAAGTTGCTGGCGATATGCTTCAGTTTGGGCCTGTTTCGCAGCAGCTTTGCGAAGCTCCTGAATTTGCAATGCTCCCTGAACCTCAGCCATCTTCTGCTGCTGAATGCCACGCACAACGTCCTGAGGGCTTGTCTGGCTGCCGCGAGATACAGACTTCAACAGTGCGCCGAGGGCTGACAACTTCTCACCGCCGCTGAGAGTGCCACCAAGCTGACCGCTCATAATCTGAAGCAGGCGATTGGTTAGGTCTGGCTGGCTACCAGTGGCAGGCGTTGCGGCAGACGCACCGGCAGCAGGAAGCGTGTCAGTGAGAAGCGTTGTAGGCCCCTTGCGTGCAAAAAAGTCAGTAAGGCTGCTCATAGATTACCCCAAAATGCTCTTGAGGAGGTTCAGCTTGCTTGCATCGCTGCTGAACAAGGATTTTGCTGCACCAGCAACGCCAAGAATGTCGCCAGCCGTGCCAAGGAAGCCCTGACCGGGTGCAGTAGACGTTGTGGTCGAAGATGTGGTGGCAGGAACGCCAGCGATACCAGATTGCAGAATTTTAAGCTGCTCAACTGGGTAGCCGCGCTGTGCGAGGAAGTCCTGATAAGCCAGATCAAGGTTCTGCTGGGCCATCTGACGTTGAGCCTGACCAGCCTGCGATAGCATCTGCTGACGAGCCTGCTCTTGCGAAATCATCTGGTTGCTCAAACCGGCCAATTGGCCAGATGCGGCCAACTGCTGAGACGGAAGTTGCGAAGCCAAACCAGCAGCCTGACCATAACCCTGCTGATATAGGTTAGCCAGCGTCTGCTGCGTGTTCAGGTCTTGCTCTGCCGCTAACTGGGCTTCGTAAACTCCACGGCGCTCGTTACCAAAAGCGCGGGCCGAAGCAAGGCGGGAGCGCGTTTCTGCATCACGCTCTGCACGAGACTGAGCCAAGCGGCGCATTGTCGCATCTACAACGCTCTCCTGATACGGAGACATGAAGCCTTGAACATTCTGCTGGAACTGGGCGGGAGAGTAGCCAGCGGCCTGCTGTGCGGCTGTAAGGGCCTGTGCAAGCTGCGGCTGGCCAATGCGGCTCGTAGCGGCCTGCTCTGCCATCTGGAAGGCTTGCTGCTCCTGCGGGCGGAACTGAGCAATCCGAGGCCCCTGATAAGCCTGATACGGGATCGACGCTACGTTCTGTGCAGCGGAGAACCCACGGGTCATCAAGTCCTGAACAAATGGATTTAGCTGCTGCGTTGTTTGCTGTGTCGCAGTCTGACCGCCCTTGGACATACTTAAAGCTCCTTAGCGATGGTGGTGCATACTTCTTTCCACCCATCTCGCTCGAAAATTCTTAACCAACCCCGTCTACCAGATATTGACATAGAATTACAGCCAATAGTTTGCGCATACGCTCTTACTGACTTCTCCATCTGAAGAAGCTCTTCTAAATCTCCGCCAGCAAGGAAAATATGCATTACCTTAGCCTGCGGATATATCTGTATCTCAGTTACGACTGCTGACTTTTCGCCAGGCCAAAACTGTAAGTCACCCTGCACAATTCCATACCAAATATCTTCTAGCGTGTGCGTGCCTCTGGCGTATTCTAATGCGTCCTCAATATACTTACGGCGCGCATGGAACTGTTCGTAAACTGGTATCATTGCTGCACTTGCGTAACCGCCACATGGGCTGTTGGGGCTGATGGAGCAAAAGCTGTAGCTGTTACGTTTGTAGGCTGCAATCCAGTGTTATCCACGGCCCAGAACAACTCAACGTAATCACCAGCAGCCAATGACACGAAATCGTTGATGGAGAGAACAGTGTATCCACCGCTATCTTTTAGCGAACCGACTGCCGTGCTGGACGCGATATTCGTTGTGCCGTTCTTCTTAAGCCACATCCAAGCTGATTTGCTGTTAGAGTTTGAGGAAGAAAACTGAATGCGTGCCGCAAAGTTGTAGAGGCCACTGTTGGCCACTGTTAGGCGTGTTGTGGGGCTTCCAGTAAGCGACACACCTTCAGTGATAACAGACGTATCGAGAGCAAGGGCATATGCCGTATTGGCAGCGGCAGGAGTAACTGTCGTGTTCTTAGTGAACTGCCCGTAAAAAAGGCGCTGCTCGATAGCTGGGCGAACAAATATCTCGCCATCCGTTGTGCCTACCTTGAGAACTGCGGCCACCGGAACCACGTTGTTCGGCGCAGTCGGCTTTACGTTGGTAAATGCACCAGCCGTTGTCGGTGAGGCGTAGAGAATATCACCAACGGAAAAGGCGCTGGTGTTAATCCCGCGAACGTGGCCGAATGTCGTGCAGTAACCTACTTCTCCGCTATCAGGCAGTTCGTGGGTAAGAACGCCAAGGATGTAGAGTGTCGGCGCAGAGCCGTCAGCCAGATACTTTGATACAGACAGGACGTTATTAGCGCCAACACCAGAGAAGCCGACAACAGTTCCGTTTGCCATCGTGGAACCCGTCATATTCTCTACGCGGGCGTAAATCTCTTGGCCGACTTGCTGGATAACGCCGTATTCCATGCCAATGTCGAGCGTGCCATCTTGGGCGTTCCAAGACATCGTGCCTTCAGAAGGCGTGTGGCTGTCTGTCGTGATAAATGACGCATCAGAAACAATCAGCTTTGCAGGCTGATAAACGCCAACGTCCTGCCCCTTTTCGTAAAGGGTGTTGGAAAAAAGCTCAATAAGGCGGTTCCGCTGCGCCTCATATGCAGGGTTATATGAGCCGGGAGGTGGCGGTAGCTTCAGTGTCACCTACGGCCCCCAGCCACTGCATTAATGCGCTGTGTGCCAACTCGCCAATCAGACGGGGATGCCCCAGTTGTAATCCGCATCTTAACCTGACGACCATTGAAGCGCAGAGATGTTGGCTGCGTAAGGCTATACGGACCATAGGACGTTTCGTCGTCGTTGGGGTAGTAGCGCGTCTTGAATGTAATCGTCACGCTGCCCTGGTTCTTTTCGTCAGGGATTAGCTCATTGACATACATGACGTTATCGCCGTTGCCGATCTGCACGGGACCGCTTTCAACATAGGGAGACGCGCCGCTGTAGTTCAGGCCAACTTCGTGGTCGTAGATGAAGCCATCCGTGCCAATCATGATTGGGTTGCGGAATACGCTGCGGTCTGTGCCTGCTGTGCGGGCAAGCGTGCCGATAGACCAGTGGTTCTCAACATAATCCCACGAGACATAGCTGTCGTTCTCGTTTGAACCAGCAGACGGATAGAACCACCACACCTCGTTGTATTGCGAGTTGTTCACCGCATACACCTTGGAGATTTGGTTCGTGTTGATGTTGTTGAAAACGTAGTCGTAAACTTCGCAGGGCAGCGGCTTTACATAACCATCGTAAACGTGGAAGCCCTTCTGCCCCATCCAGACAGCCATGTTGTCCAGAACAGCGACAGAGTTAGCCGAAGCCACGCCGCAAGCACGGCCTGCAATTTCAGCAGAGTAGACAAACGGCTGACCAACGTAAGTCAGAACGTGCGCATCAATGTCTGTCAGAATAAGGTTCTGGCCGCGAACGCGTTTTGCAGTAATGATGCGGCCTGACGTTTGGAGCGTGATGCTGCCAGCAAGGTTTGTAGAGGCTGGTGTCCAGATGGTATTGTCTTCAAGGTCTGACCACGCAACCTTACGGCCATCTCCCCCAGCCCCAAGAGCAAATAGAGAGCGTTCAGCCGTAACCAAGCAGCCAATGTTGTTGATAGGCGCGTTCGTGATTACAGCGGCCTTTGTTGGCGTAGAATAGTCAAGCTGCCATTCGTAGAGCTTGCCGTCAGATGTAGCGCAACCGACGAGATATTCGCCCCAAGTGTCGAGCGACCACGTTGTTGCAGGCGTTACAGAACCAGTGTCAGGACGAGGTGTGCCATAAAAGCCACCGCTATAAGTGCCAATCCCGTAGCCAGCGCCCGTAGAAGCATCGTCAGAACCCGCTGTAAAACCTGTCGGTGTAATGTCTACCAGAACATTTGACTGAGTAACAGCATACAGCTTGGATGACGTTCCAATCGCCATCAAGCGCACATTGCCGTTAGTTTTCCACGTTAGAAGCGAACGAGCCTTGCCCGTCAGCGCGCTAATATTGCGCTTTTCCCACCCACCAACAGGCTCCAATGCGCCCTCTGTCCAGCGGACAAGGTTAGCGTCATACCACCGCCCTGCGGACTGTAGTTCAGTTCCGCTACGATACACTCCGGGCGGTATAGAGAGTGGAATAAGGGCCATAGCTACTCATCAAAGTCGTCGGGAGAGAACGTAAACACAATCTCTATATCATCTTCTTCAGAGTTTTGCCATGCCTCCGCCATTAGGGCAGCGTAAGCGATTGCGTCTTCAGAGCTATCTTGATGCCAGCCGGGTGATTGATGCTGCCGCGCAAGTTTCAAGAGCAGCATAAACAGCCAGCCCTCTTGCTCACTCAGTATATTTCCCGTCAGCACATTAAAAGCAGCAACTGTAGACCTCATGCTGCGTTCGCCGTCAGGAGTGTCGTATTCCTGCGCCCTTTCGAGCATCAGGTCGGCAGCGCGTTCAAGAAACTCAATGGCTGAGATCGTCATCGCCACTTCCTCCGTCGAATACACATTGGCCCCGGAAATACGCTTTGCCATTTAGCACCTCGCATAGCTCTGGCGGCAATAGGAACCCATCCTTGAAGGTTAACACCGCAAAGCCAGATGTGTGCGGCGATGGGTTGTTTTCAGCGTAATCAAACTGAGGACCATGCGGGTCTGACAAGGTTCCTGTGTCTACGCCCCAGCGGCGACCATTATAGTCCGCCCAGGGCGTTACAGCTAGGCGGTGAAGGTGGCCTGTGACAATGCTCCGCCCTGCCTTTAGAGTGTTGTTGTATGCGGCGTGGATGCCGTTGTGGTAGCGGTGCTTAATCATGGTGTGGTCATTAACCATCAGCGACCATGCAAAGTCCCAGCGGTCAAACTTGTTCTCTAACCGCTCCAAGATGCCTTCATATTCCGCCGCATTGGAAACAAGCATCCTGTCGAAGCGCATATCGTGGTTGCCGACATTCCAGAACTTAGCGCAACCCTTGGGCAGCAGCATCTCAATGTCAGCCATCCGCTCTTGGCAAATCTCAAGTTCTTCCTTGACAGTGGGAAGTTCTGACCAGCCCATAGGTGCGTGGCGAGATACCCGTGCGCCGTCGAAGATGTCACCATTGGCAACGATAGCGCGTGGCTTCAGTTCTTTAATGAGAATGTGCATAGCCTCATGGGCTACAGTCTTCCATTGGTTCGGCCACCAGTGCGCGTCAGAAAACACCACTATGGTGCCTGTATCGACGAAAATCTCGTTCTGGTTCTTGTAGGCGCGCCCAATGTCATTAGACGACCAAGGGCCACGACTTCCAGCGTTTCCACGTGTCTTTGTCTGTAGAACGACACCTCTGTCAGCCAACGATTTACGCTGCTTGTAGATGCTACGCTCTGGAATGCCCGTCATTTCAGAAACTTGGCGTGGGCTTCCATCAGCCTTCTGCCACAGCTTGATAAACTCTTCGTCGGATAAAAGTTTAGCTGTCATAGCTAACCCCCTCAGTTCATTTCTGACGCGCCGCTTCTCTCCAAGCGTCAATCGTCATGCGATGACGTAGCGCACAATCACCATATTTGGCAATTATTTCAATTTCCCAGATAGCGCGGTCAGGGTCTGTCATGTTTTTAGGAGGCAGTGGAAGCTGCGGGCAGTTACTCGCCAAGTTTGCCGGAGGCGCGGGAATTTGCGTCACCGACACTGCCTTCGAGCAACCCGAGAACACGAGCATCAACAGCACAATCAACAGGAACAGCAGGAAGCGTTTTGTAAATCTCACGGATCGTGCGTGTTTGTCCGGCGACCACCATATCGGCTTTATCGCGCTCGATTTGGTAAACAGTCGAAATATCATCTATTTTCCCCTGCATCTCTTTACGCTGCTTTTCAGCCTTTTCGAGAGCTTTAGAGTAAGCAGCATCACACTGCCAATCTTTGACTTTCCATCCGGCGGCGATGCCAATAACAAGAGCGCCTGCCGCCACATAGCCCATAAGCGGATTAATCGTTGGCATTTAGCTTTTCCCATGTTCTCACCGCAAAGGCAGTAGAGCAAGCCGTAATAACCGCCGCCCATCCCATCAAATCAAGGCTCTCTTGCCGCCACAGAGGCAGCACGATGCCGTGAATGACCACACCGCCAGCAATTCCAACGCAAGCTATTGGCCGCCACCAGACGCGGACGCGCTCTAATAGCGCGGCTTCAAGTTCCTTCAGCGTCACTTGCGCACCATGCCCTTGGCTTCAGCCTCAACCTCATCAACACGACGAAGCCACCCACGGCCAAATGTCGGAAACGTTGCTAACTTACGATAATAACCACGACGAGCCTCTTGGAACCTATCAATCATCTCAACAGTTCCCAGCTCAACAGTTTTGAACGTAAGGCTGCGCAGCGTAGCAGGGCCGATAACGCCATCCTCCTTGGCCCCAATCAGGCGCTGTAGATAGCGTGCAGATCGACCAGTGCCTGCATTTACCCCAAAGTCAAAGACGCATAGGTCGAGGCCAGCGGGTATGCCATCGCACTTGAGCATATCCCAGTATTTCTTTTTATACAGCGGAGCTACAAGCTGCTTGGTTAACTTGCGCATAACATCTGCAGATACGGGATGCCCAACCCACTCTTCATAAACCTTCTTGGTAACGCCTAAATTGGTAATCCCGCCAGGGTCGGCTGGATGATTTACATAGCCACCCTCGTGCTTCAGGATAATGTCCAAGCATCTTATGAAGTTGCCAGCGGCCATTACCGATCTGCCTTGTTGTCCAGCTTGTCTTCAATCCGACGCAAGTGCATCATGACTTCATCAAACTTCTTGTCGATGGCGCTGAACTTCTCGTCGCCGTATTCCAGCTTCGTTTCAAGGATAGCCAGTCGGTTACTTAACTGCGTCCAAACGCCAATGATGGCGAAAATGCCAGCGATGACAGTCAGAAGCGTATCAATGCCGAATGACATATCCATTGTTATGCAACCCATTCTTCTGCAGGAGTTTCCGGCCAAGTCGGATTAAGCATATCAGCATCACGAAGGGATTGGCGGTATGCAGCAAATGCCGTCTTGCAGTCAGCCGTAAGCGGAACGTCACCAAGCTGCGTCCAGTCCGTGTTGTCCAGTTTGGTATTACGAAGAGCCTTGTTTGCTACAATTGTAGCAGCGTCGACAGCGGCCTTGGCTTCGTCGTCCATGTCGGCAACGGAATACTTGGTATACCACTTGCCTTCGATCTGCTCGACACCATCGCGGTAGACAACCTGATACTTTGTGGCTGTCGGCTGCGGGCCTTCAAACACAACGTCAGCGCCCAAGTCGTTAACCAGTTCTTCGGTTAAGACATAAGGGAACGATGTGTTCGGGTGCATGGCGCGCAATTCGCTTTCAGTTACGACTGCGCCTGTTTCTCGGATACGATAGTCTGCCATCTGAGTTTCCTTAATTAGCGTATGCAAAACCAAATTTCTTATGCTTTGCCCGCCACTCCACTGTTGGTTGCTTAATCCCCAATGCAATTGACGCAGCCTTTGCCGTCTCAAATGTTCCGCTCGGCGTTATAACACCTCTAGCATTATAATGCTTTGCGCCACTAATTGCAGCACTAATCTTATCTTTCACGTCTTGCCGGTGCATTGGATTATTCTTTCCAGCAGACCAAGGATGTGGCTTACCTGAATTCGCCTTTGATATCTTCTCTCTAGTTTCCTTAGAAACAGGCTTTCCGATGTTTCCGTCTCTTACATTCTGCTCAGAAAGCCCGATAAAGACGTTTCCAACCTTGTATGGGCCAGTATCGTTGTATCGGCACATACAATACTTTCCTATACCACGGCCCCTCTGCTCAAACTTGCCAGAGGACATCCAAATATCGAGCCACTCCTCAAATGTCATATCAAACTCTATTCCGCGCCGCTTTGCGTTGCTGACATGACCCTTGTATCTACCATATGGAGTTTCCCTGCGGCGTTGCGCATTTCGGTTAATCACTTCTCGTTCGCATTGTCGGCATGAACGCCTAAGTGATCCACTCCTATCGCGCTTGGCAAACTCCTCTGGCTTTTTTTCTACTCCACATTTCTTACAAGCTATCGTTTCCATGTCTCACCTCATGTTAAAGCAAGACATGGTATACATTACGCCACGGCAAAAAACAAGTATGTCCCACCTGACACGTTGGCGTTTGCGGTGCTGTCCTGATTAACGACGAAGCCACTGCTGTCAGCGTCAATCCAATCCAAAGATGTAACTTCAGCAGCCGTGCTATTTAGATATAGCAAGGGGTCATTGCCAGCGACAATCCCACGGGCGCTATCAGCCACAAGCCAATTCCCCGTGCTGTCAGTCCGCTTAATCATTACAAACCGCGCACCAGCAGCAAAACCGCAGTTAATCGTCTGGCTGCTTCCGTTACCCGTGTAGCTGCCGACCTTGCTCACGCCGGGGCATGAGGCGAAGAGGTAGGCTACGTAGGTGTTGCCGTTAGCATTTACATCACTAGCAGTTGCGCCAACTGAAAAAACAGATGACGTTGGTGATGTGCTATTCCAGTAAGCTGTCCCGGCAGAGGCGTCGGTCAGATTGAGAAATACAGAGTTCGCATTCCCAAGTGAGGAAGCGTAGGTTGGCCAGTTTCCAACGCCGCTTCTACGCTTTACAATCATCAACTCAGGCGCAACGCCAAGGTTGTGATTGATCGTGCGGGCAGAACCCGTCCCTGTGTAACAAACCTCATCAAAGAAGGATGGGGCGCGGCGGAAATTCCATGAGATTGTTGGGTCGGCAGACGAATACCAATTGCTTGTAACTCCAGTATTATTATCTAGACCCATACCAAAGCCAGAGCCAGCTGCTTCAGCGGCAGTGCTGTCCGACCTAATGTAATTGATAGAAGATGTTGTTGTGCCGCGAAGCCTGTCAAAGAAATACGGGCTATCAACAAACGTCCTGTTGCGAATTATCCCTAAATCAACAGGGAAGCCAGTTGGAATTTGCGTCGGCAAACTTGATCCAGTTGGGCTGGCCGGACTAAACACACTCGTCCCGCTCGTCGGTGTCCGCATAGGGCCGCGACGGATGGCGATGTAGATGTAGGTGTTACCTGATGCGTTTGTGTCTTGGTTTGTATTCATCAACTGGAAGCCAGTAGCAGTTGGCTGAATGGCTTCATAAGACTGCTCTGCGCCTGACGAGTTAGGCAAAAGAAGCGCATCATTAGAGCCTACTGGCATACCACGCATATTGTCGTAGATGCCCCAGAATTGCGCGTTAGTGGTGTTCTTAATTAGAACCCACTGCGGCTCCCAGCCAAGAGTTACTGTGTTGCCGACAGTATTGTTACCCGTATAACTCCCACACTGAATAATCCCGTCAGACGTTGTGTCGTGGGCGAAGAGGTAGGCTACGTAGGTTTGGCCTGTGTCATTTGCAGAATAGTCGACAGCATCCCAATTATTAACGCCACTTCTAACTGTGAACGTTGTGCTTGTAGCGGATACTGGAAAACCACTGATGGCTGTCGCGGGTGTATAACCCGCACCAGTTGAATTTAATCGCAGAGCATATTGATTAGTGCCGTTTCCGCGATGGAAGCAGGCCCATCCGTGGTTGGTGCTGGTAGCTTTAACAATAATAAATCCCGGCTCAACGCCAAGACTGTGCGAAATCGTGCGGCCAGCAACCCCATCCCCCGTATACGTCACAACATCAAAGAACTTAGGTGCTTTGCGGAATGTCCATGAGGCGTAGGTAGTGCCGCTGGTGTTAATGCTGGCAAAAGCGTCAATATTAAACCCATTTGAATTAAACGCAGTCAGTGAGTCAGACGTTGTTGTCTGCGCACTTGTGAAGTTTGTTGACAGTCTATTTTGAACGCCCCTGTTTGTATCAAAGACGATATGGCTTTGCGCAGAACTACGCGCCTTCATCCACACCATCCCACCCTTGCCAGCAAGGTCTATCCCGTTGGTAATGGTCTGTGTGCTGCCGTTGCCCTGATACAAATAAGTGGAGAAACAGTCCTCCACGAACAATTTATCATCCGCGACCTGCGAAGTGTTAGACGAGAACATTGCGAACCTCCCCTGTCGGCGTAGATAATGCGCGATCAATCGGCCATTTTTGCTGGTTGATACGTGTAAATACCGTTCCAGCGTTTAAGCCAAGCTCGTCACAAAATTCACGAATATGCTTCGTCGTCCCATTAAACGACACAATGACTGAGTTGCGCTTATTACGAGCCTGAGTTTTGCTATCCGCCCAGCGGCAGTTTTCAGGCGAATAGTCGCCATTTGTATCAATGCGGTCAATCGACAAGCCCTTGGGACGTTCTCCCATATCCGCAAGGAAGTTTTCAAAGCTATTCCAGCGTTCGCAGACCTTAATGCCGCGACCACCATAGTTCGGGTAATCTTCGCAATTTACATTGTTGCACCGCTTACGCATCGCAAGCCATGCGCTGTATGTTGATGTCTTACTCATGCCGTGAGTGCGATGGTCATCTCCGACCATTTCTCGCCGTAGGCAGCCACATGACGACGTATTGCCATATTTGAATGATGCCAAGGTCAGCTC
>ERZ869925.837-NODE-837-length-17901-cov-5.528802_pt1 | contig 17901 bp, 19 predicted proteins | sample MGYA00579311_ERZ869925 | MGnify/ENA primary metagenome ERZ869925 (study PRJEB32216, sample SAMN09231817) | wastewater metagenome | place: USA: Maryland | collected 2016-07-30 | study: EMG produced TPA metagenomics assembly of the PRJNA472060 data set (Reclaimed...
CCAGAAGAGATAGCTAACCGCGTGCTTGCTGGCATTGATGTCCGATTAGGCCCTGAGCAAGATCTACAGGGTTTTGTTGAGTATGTGCAGAACATTATCGACAATGATGAGCTGTTAGGACAGTTCGGCGAGCAGCAGGCTATTGCCTTAGCGCGTAAGCAACAAGAGGCGGCACAAATGATGGAAGCGTTAAAGCAGATGGCAGCACAGCAAGCGAACGCGCAGCAAATGCAAAACAATTCGGCAATGAGCCAGAGCCAGACTAATACAGGAATGGCTCAACCAGGAGTAGCAGGCCCTGGAGTTGCTTAGAGTACATACCTGCAAAGTATACGATGCACGAGAGGCTTTCAGAGCCCATAAGTACTCTTATCAGAGGCAATGCTACACTTTGCTAGAATTTAAGTTTTATGGTATCTTCTGGACTTCAATAAGGAAGCGGTATGGTACAATTAAAAGGTAAGCTTTCAGATGAGGAAGCAGAAGCTCTCTCGGATTTAATGGACACAGAAGGCTTTGCTGTACTGGTTACAAAAATACTACCAATGCTCAATGAAGCTAGAGTAGAGAGAGTTATAACTCAAACAGTAGCCGAGCAAAGTGATTTGTTAAAGTTAGGACTAGCGAGAGCTGAGTTGGATGGAGCCAGAAAGCTTGCAAAGGAAATTGCAAGTTTAAAAAATGTTGCGAGGAAAACTAGTGCGCCTCGTAAGATTTAAGATGGATTGCACTGACATGGCTATAAGCCAGGCCGTCCATGAGACGTAAAAAGGGAGAAAACTATGTCAAACGAGAATCCCGCAGACAGCGGGGGCGGAAACCCGTCCGAGAAAAGCGATCGGAGCCAGGACTCAGTACTCGCGGAAATGAACAGGAAAACCAGCAAATTAGCAGAAGAGAATGCAGCATTAAATCAGAAGCTGGAGCAGTTAGCAGCGATGCTGACCAAAAACCAGGCTGGTTCAGCACCCTCTGGAAGCGAAGACGACAATAACCTTGAAGAGCTTATATACAAAGATCCAAAGGCTTACGCTAAAGCCGTTCGCGTGCAAGCAGAGCGAGCAGCTAACGATGCTGTCAATTCTCGCCTGCAAACACAGAATGAAACGCAGACAGTGCTCTCGCAGCTAGCAGCTGACTATCCTGAATTGAACGATGCTAACAGCGACCTCACTAAAAAGGCCGTCGAAATTTACAATGCGCTTCCAGCTAACCAGCGCTCTAACCCACTTGCATATAAGATTGCAGTTAGAGATGCAGCAGCTGACATGGGCGTATTGGTAAAGAGCAAGCGCAGTAAAAACAATGACGACTTTGTTATGTCATCTGGTAATAGTGGAAGTAAGCCGAGTAGCAGCAGCAAAGACAGTGCAGCAGGCAAGCTAGACAGCACTCAACTAGCTTTTGCAGAATTAGTAGGCCTTAACATTAAAGATGAGAAGGTTGTTAAGCGCTTGCAGGAACGCAGTAAACGTAAATCATGGAATCGTTGGGAGTAACCTATGAAACAAAGTATTAAAAATAAACAGGCTGTAGAGAAGGCTTCAATTGCAGTAAGCGAATTCGATATGGATGACGCCTTGATTATTGACCCTAAAATTAGAGCAGAGATTGAGGCTAAAGGGCTTGTCTGTCGTTGGATTAACGGCCACAAATTTAAGGATAATTATGGCTTCGATGCTAGACGTTGGGTGCCTTATAAGACAGAGACTGGTATGGGGGAGGCTTTCGGAGGAAAAGATTCTGAGGGCTATATCCGACGAGGTGACCTTATACTGGCTGTAAGAACTAAGGAAATGAACGCTGCCCATAAAGCTAAAATTGATAGGAAGAACAAGACGTTAGCTGCTGCCCAAAACAAGCAAGCTGCCGACGAACTTCGCCAACGCATGAAGGATGCAGGCGTTAAGGGCGTAAAAATCCTAGAAGGGTACGAGGCAAATGGAGAAGACGAGTAAAAAAAAGTAATAAAATTAGCACAGAAAACTAATTGTGTCCAAATTTCAGTATATAATAAAATGGTACCTTTAGTCAAGCCCTTTCTTTAACCAGTTAGGGCTTCTTTTTAACGGAGGACCATTTTAATGGCAAATAAGGACCAATCGAAAGGCTTTGAGCCCTTCGGAAAACTAAAACAGGCTAACCCCTATCAAGCGGGTGGCACAATTTATCCTGGTGACATCGTAAAGATGGATGCCAACGGACAAGTAGTACAAGCAGCAGCTGGCACAGCAGCAGCTTGCGGCGTTGCGCTTAACTACGCGACTTCTGGTGGAACAGTGCTAGTAGCTGACTCTCCAGACCAATTGTTTAGCGCACAAGCAGACGATGCAACTATTGATGCGCAAACAGACCTTAACCTTAACTACAACATCACTGTGGGCACTGCAAGCACTCTTTACAAGCGCTCTGCAATGGAAGTTGATGCCTCTACTGGCGCAACTGACTCCAACTTGCCAATCCGCGTCCTTCGTATTAATCCAGCTATTGACAATGCTCTTGGCGACCAAGTAGACGTTGTTTGTAAAATTAACAACCACCAACTCGGCGATGCCACTGTAGGAGTGTAATATATGTCAGCACCTGTTTTTTTAAGAGCAAATTATACAGACCTTTTTGGAAGCGGAATGCTTCCAGTACTCGAAGAGCTTTTCCGCTCCGAGTTAGAGATGCACCCCTCGCGAAGAGAAGAGCTCTTCAAAGTTGTCTCTACAGACAGAGATATTTGGCAATCTTCTGAATTGCATGATATGCCTTTAGCTGGCGAGATTCCAGAGGGTACTGAGTACTCTTTCTCTCGTCCTAAGCAAGGCGCCTCTAAAACCCTCTCTGTAGTTAAATATGGATTAGGCTTCTCTATCTCTGAAGAGGCAGTAGATGATGGTAAGTTCGATTTCATTTCTGACGCAGTCCGCAAAATGGCTCGTTCAGCTAAGGAATCACAAGAGATTGCAGCTATGAATGTAATTAATAACGGCTTTTCTGCAGAAACAGTTGCAGACGGCGCCGCCTTATTCTCTACATCTCATACGCTTCCTTCTGGATTGACTTTCCGTAACCGCCCTTCAGCTGAAGTTGACCTTTCTCCTACATCTCTTGATGCAGCCTTGACAGACTTCGAGACGCAGTTTATTGGTGACTCTGGAATCATCTATCGCATGACTCCTAAAGTTCTGCTAGTTCACTCTAGCCAAAAGCGTTACGCAATGGAACTTATCGGTTCTGACCTTAAAGCTGACAGCATGGACAACAACCTGAACTCACTTAAAGGTGAGGGATTGCGCGTTGTAACTAGCCCACACATCACTGATACCGATTCTTGGTTCGTAATGGCAGATCCTTCCGAGACAGGCCTTCGCATCATCAGCCGTAAGCCTATCGAAACTAAAGCTGGCGGACCTGATACTGGATTCCATAACGACCCTATTCTGTATAAAACTAGATACAGAGAGAAAGTGGGAGCTATCCACGGCTTTGGTTCTTGGGGAACTCAGGGAGCTACATAATGGGTACATCTAACGTAACTTCAGCCTTAAAACTTGGTTCGGGCGGCACAGCCCTTACCAAATGGCTTAAAGGTACGGTGGCTGTAACTCTAGCTGCAACAGCAGCTGCAGCGGAAGAGGACGTAACTGTTACCATCACTGGCGCAGCAGCTGGCGATATTGTACTAGTTACTCCTTTGGCAGCAGCTATGGAGACTGGAGTAGCCATCATCGGCGCTTGGGTCTCTGCAGCAGATACAGTTAAGATCAGGGTAAGCAATGTTAACGCAGCAGCCGCCCTATCAGGTAGCACCAGTAACTTTAGCTATTTAATCATCAAATCGTAAAACGGTAGCTTTAACTATCGTGTTATACTAAGGGAGTAGGGAAACTTACTCCCTTTTCCTTTATGGAGGCCTTTAATATGGCAAATACGCGAACGGGTAACGTCATTTATGTGGACACTACAGCCTCATTTGAGAAGGCTATTATCAGGGCCGTTAAGTACATAGGCAACGCTTCTGGCACCGCTGTAATCTCTAATAACAGTAAAACGATCTGGCAAGAGAGCGGGACTAACAACCTATCTGTAGATGAGATTTGTGCAGTCTGTGATTCTGGCTACACAGTGACCCTTACTAACTCCGCCAAAGTAATCATCTACCTAGAGGACTAAACCATGCGCTGGCCTGCAAAATCGCGCGGGGAAAAGCGTAGTAAACTCAAGTTCGCTTGGCGCCCAGTTAGAAAGGGTGCCGTAATGGTTTGGCTAGAGTTTTACCGAATTGAGCAGGAATTGCGCGTTATAGATGGCAAATACAAATGGGTGGAGCTTAACTAATGGCAAACGCATTCTATTCAGGCTCAATAACTATAGACTCAGATGGCGCGGTGGCCACGAAAGCCGTAAAAGTAGCGTACATTGTGTACACGCCAGCAGCTAGCGGGGACTCCCTGCTCTTATACGACCATGCAAGCTCTGGCAGCAACCTTAAACTTACTCTTAAAGGCGCCACCGCAAACAACTCAATGTTCTTTGACTTCTCTAATAAGCCGCTTAGCTTTGCTAACGGCATCTATGCTGACATTACCGCCAGTGGAACAGCGACATTAATTCTTACCTCTGAAGGAGCTAGCACGTAATGGCTGTTTATAAACTACTCGATTTCGAGGACATCTACACAGCGATAATGGAAGAGTTGCGCATACAGTCAACTGATACTACCACGCTCAACAGGATTAAGCGTGCAATCAATCTATGTTACATCAATGAGGTGGTACCAGCTAGCCGCTGGTATTGGCTTTATGGTAATGGCACAGCCACACATCAGACATACTATGGTAGTGGCACAGTAAGCGTAACACCCACATCAAGTACCGTTACCCTTTCAGTAGCGCCTGCTACTACAGTCGGCGTCAGCGGTTCATTCAAGAACTACTTGTTTTCTGTTGACGGCACTAACGATATTTATAAGATCACAGCGCACACAGCACAAGCTACTTCCTTCACCATAGATAGGCCTTACAACGATGCTTTAGACGCTACGGCTAACTTTAAAATTTGGACTGACGATTTAGCTTTACCTACTGATTTAAGAGAGACTATCGAAGTTTACCATGACCATCAAGCAGTTCCAATGGAAGGTAAAGGCCTTCAGGAGCTTCGTAGAATTTCTGCCGAGAATAGAAAGATTGAGGGGCGTCCTTTTTACTATACTACCTACGATTACAGAGACCCATCAACGGGTGACGGCGAAACAGAGAGTGACAGGTATAGGCTTTTGAAAGTGTTTCCAGCTATCTGTTCTTACGACACGCATATTAGATTCGATTACATGATCGAGGCTTCTGCTTTAGAGAATGATGGCGATGAGCCATTAATGCCTATAGAGGACCGCATAGTCCTCTTTTATGGCGCACTCTCTCGTCTTTGGTCTACAGTTAACAGCAATCCTGAAGAGGCGGCACGCAACTATTCCTTATACCAACAGAAGCTTGCTAAGATGCAAGGTAAGATCCAAGACTCAATGGATAAGCCTCGCATTTCTCCAGACTCTACTTATATGGCAAGTGTTAGGGGAAACCGCATCAAGGGCATCAGCAGACGCGGAAACACCGCATTCGCTGGCGGCGGTAGTACTTACACAGCGCCTAGCTATCTGCAAAACGTAACTATTGAAGGCGCTACTCTTACAGGTAACATGACCGTTAACTCAGGCATCACCATTGATGGCCGAGACATTTCTGTAGACGGGGCTACCTTAGATGCGTTAGGTGCTGATGTAGATGCGCTAGAGACGCTTGCTAGTGGAAAAATATATGTTGGAAACGCTTCCAATGTGGCCTCTGAAGTAACAGTTACTGGCGATATTAGTATAGATAATACAGGCGTTGCTGCCATCTCTACTGGTGTCATTGTTAACGCTGACGTGAGTGCTAGTGCTGCTATCGATGTTAGCAAGCTAGCAGCCCTCACTGCTAGCCGAGCAATCGTAAGCGATGGTAGCGGCATCCTCTCAGCAAGTGCCATCACGAGCACTGAAATTACTTACCTAGATGATGTGGAAGCCTTAACCAGCGCCACGCTTACAGACAATGTGTCAGCTACTACTTTAGCTACATGGGCGCATGCGAGCTTTCAATTTGTGGAAGTAAGCTACTCACTTTCGCGCGGAGCAGGCAATCGCGAAAAAGGCACTCTACATATTTGTACAGACGGCTCGACAGCTGCGATAGCACAGTCAGCTGCTAGCATGGGCACATTAGGCACAACCTTTACTGTAGACATTAGCGGCACTGATCTGCGCTTACGTTACGCAACTACAAGTACTGGCACAAATGTTACAATGAAGTATAAAGTTAACAAGTGGTTATAACGGAAAATGAAGGAGTACCCACATGGCAGATAATTCGTTCAAGGTAAAAAATTCGCTTAACATACAGCCTATAGCAGGGGCTAGCCCTACTGCCGAAGGTGATGTAACTTACGACCTAACTGCCCACAAAGCAAGCCTGCATAACGGCACAACAGCTAGCCCTGTAGTTACAGAAGCGCATTCTGCTACCCTCACTAACAAGACTATCGATGCCAGCAACAACACCGTTACCAATGTAAGCATGACTACTGGAGTTACCGGCACATTGCCAGTAGCCAACGGTGGTACCGGCTCTGCTACAGCCTTAAATAATAACCGCGTCATCAAGTCATCTAGCGGCACGATAGTAGAGGCAGCAGCCATCACTGCTAGCCGCGCACTTATTAGCGATGCTAACGGTATACCCACCCACTCTACAGTCACTGATACTACTTTAGGTTACTTAGACGCTACTAGTTCTGTGCAAACACAGCTAGACGCCAAAATTCCAAAAACCCTCACTACTACAACTGGCGACATGATTTATGCCTCTAGTGCTAATACGCCAGCTAGGCTTGGTATAGGCGCTAGCAACCAAGTACTTAAGGTAGTAGGCGGCGTGCCCTCATGGGCAGCGGCTCCAAGTGGTGGCGTAAACTATTTAAGCTCAGCTAACGACGGCGACTCTATCGGCTCATGGGTAGCCTTCGATGATGTGACAGCCCTTACAGACGGCACGGGCGGTTCGCCAACTGTTACTTATGCAGTAAGCACTAACAGTACCCTTAGAGGAACTACAAATTTCCTTTTTACACACAATGCCTCAGACGAACAATATCAGGGCTTTAGCTACGACTTTACTATCGACGCCGCGGACAAGTACGCAGTCCTACAATGTTCAGTTGACTACATAGTCTCTTCTGGCACGTATGCCGACGACGACTTGCAATTCTGGATTTACGATGTAACTAATGCAACGCTTATTCAGCCAGCCCCTTACACGCTTAAGAATGCTAGCATTGCTCAGAAGTTTGCGTTTGAATTCCAAGCAACGAGTTCTACAAGCTACAGGCTTATTGGCCACGTAGCTACAAGTACAGCAACTGCCTACACTATTCGATTCGATAATTGGAACTTAGGCCCGCAAGCAAAACTCTACGGCAGCCCGATTACTGACGGGACTGCATACACGCCAACTTTCACAGGACTCGGTACAGTTTCAGCGGTCGCTGCGTTTTACGCAAAGGAAGGGGACGCTGTAAGAGTATGGGGACAAGTAACGGCAGGTACAACTGCAGCGAGCCTGTTCACAATCACACTTCCCTCTGGATTATCTGCCAACAGTTCGAAGGTAACAGCAGGAGATAGGATAGGTGATTTAGCGGCCACAGCTACGCCTTACGATGGGGGAATATTTGCATCAACATCTTCCCCAACAAGTGTATATATAACTTCAGGGTCTGCAGCATGGGATGCGGGATCTAACGGTAACGTATGGGCGAGCAGCACTAAGTTTTCATTTAACTTCAAAGTCCCTATAGTCGGCTGGTCCTCAAGCGTAATTATGTCCAGCGATGCGGCGACGAATGTTGTGGCTGCTAGTGCTACAGGAGACCCCGCCTCAGCTTCTTCTGGAAATCCAATAATAGTACCTACTGTTAGCTACGATACAACTGGAAGCTATAATAACTCTACTGGTCGATATACATGCCCCGTACCTGGAATATATAAAATTTACGGGGCCCTCTCTTCAGCCTCGTCAGCTACCACCCTAACTATTTATAAAAACGCAGGGGCAGGACCATTAGCTGGAAGCCTTGACTCAAATGGAGAGGCTACCTTTTCTGGTTCCGTCTCATGTGTGGCTGGCGACGTTATAGATTTACGTCCAGGTGGAACAGTAGACGCAACTTCTATGGCAATTACATTTGAACGCATCTCAGGCCCAGCGCAAATAGCTGCGAGTGAGACGGTGGCTGCTGTTTATCAGATTTCAGCTTCAACAGGAAATGGCTCAGTAGCTGATAATGCAACAGAAATTATAGACTACGATACAAGAGTTTTAGATACACATGGAGCAGTTACGACTGGAGCAAGCTGGAAATTTACGGCACCAATCTCTGGTCTATACACCGTATCAGCGAATCTATCTTGGGCAAATACGACTAATTTAGTAAACGGAATTCTGGCTGTTTATAAAAGTGCTGCCCAATATTCATGGTTACAACAAAACCTACAGCTTGGGCTCTCTGGAAGTGTTCCTGTTAGGTTGCTGGCCGGTGAATATGTAGACATACGAGCATTTCAAGATGATTCAGCCAGTGCATCTCGCTCATTAGAAACAACAGCAAGCAGACACACAGTCTCAATCACCCGAGTAGGTAACTACTAATGCCACGTCGCACGCAGGTCTTCCAACAATTACCAGCTACCGGCGGGCTTAATAGCTCAGTAGATAGTGGTCTACTCCCACCAAACGACTTGCAGCAAGCTGACAACATTGTGTTTGCAAGTAACGGCGCACGTATTAAGCGAGAGGGCTTTGATTATTGGGACAGCATTAGTAATGTGCCAGCAGTAACTCACAGAAGCTCTTCAGGTACTACTAGAACCCTGGTATTTGCTAGCACACTGACAGTTACCACTGTAGGCGAGGAGATAGACAAGCTAGTAGCTGGCGAAGGTATCACTGTTACTACTACCGCGACCTCTGGCAATGAGTATGATTATTACCGAATAACAGCTGGCACTGTGGCCACCATCACTACAACCACTGTAACCAATGATACCATCACTTATACTGGCACAGGCTCTCTCACTGAGGGCAGCACAGCAACTACTACCTGCACAGTAAAAAGGGCTTACCCTATAGTGCTAATTAAAGATTATTGGCGTTTCACCGGCTCTGCTAACTCACAAAAAATAGTAGTAGCTACCAGTCAGCCGCTACTGTTTAAATACGACACAGCAGGCAGACGCACTGCAATTCTTAAAGATGCAGGCGCGGCGGCTAGAGCTGGTACAGCCACTCAGCAATGTTCAGTAGTCTTCAATGAGCGCCTAATTATAGGCCAGAGCAGGCAAAATAACACACCTATTAAGTACGATCCAGCTACCGATGCTGATTGGGTAGATCTTCCTGGCTCGCCTCCAGATTTTAGCATCTGCACAGTATTCCTTAACCGAATCTGGACTAACGATAAAGACTTGCCAGACCGGCTGCACTATTCAGCTACTGCTAACGAATCTAAATGGCACGGACCAGACGATAGCGGCGCTATAGACATTAGACCGGGCGATGGTGACCCAGTAGGCATCACAGGCATTTATGCTTTTAAGGGCCGCCTGTTTGTAGCAAAAAAGAATAGGATGTACCAGGTTGTTGGTGACTCGCCAGAAAATTTCCAAGTATTAGATGTGTCGTCTGGCTTGGGCGCTGAAGGCCAACTCTCAGGCGCGCCAGTAGATCAAGAGGATTTTTTATATGTAAGCTCTAAGGGTGTCCACTCCCTCTCTACTACTAGTAACTATTCAGACTTCTCTGCTAGCTATTTATCTGCTAAGATACAGCCAACATTTAACGAGTTCCAGCGCTCTCGCCTTGCAAACTCGCAAGCAGTTTATGTGCCCACACTTAACTCAGTGGCCTTTAGTATTAGCGAATCTGATGCTAACCAGTCCGACACTATTTACCTATTTAACGTAGAAAATAAGGAGTGGTATAAGTGGCCAGACGTGTCAGCGCAAGCACTAGCAGTAGCACTGCTAAGTAGCTCACCTACACTGCTAATAGGCACCTCTGAATCCAAGATAATTAAGGCGCAGAATGGCGAATATACTGACTTCGATACAACTGCTATAAGGTATCGTATTAAGACTGGAACCATCTACCCAGACAATGCGCCAATGAGCCTTAAACGATTCTTGCGGCTAACCTTATTCTATCGCCCAGTAGGCAGCTACTCGGCTACCGTAAGGGTTAAAATAGACAATTTTAGCGAGCAAGCTTTAAGCTTTACCCAAGTAAGTGAAGGGGACCTATTAGGCAGCACCTTTATATTAGGCTCTTCAGTACTAGGCTCTAGCTCACAGTTCGCGCCCTTTACACTACCTTTAGACGGTATTGGCAGAGGCTGTACAATAGAGGTAGAGCAATCTGGTACAGATGAGCAGCTAGCTATATATGGCTACGCGCTAGAGTACATGCCTGCTGATGTAAGCCAGGAAACTATTACGGAGGCTCAATAGTATGCCACAGTTAGATATTAGGCGCACGTATGCTGATGGTGCTAACTTGCTTAAGCAGGATCTGGACGCCTTTATTGATGATATTGAGACCTTCTTAAATCTTACTAAACTTAACGATGACAACTTTCAAGATGGCGGGATTACAGGCAGCACTAAACTAGCGGACGGAACAGTTACTAACGAGAAGTTTACTAGCAGCTCAATTGCTACAGCTAAAATAAATGACGGGGCTGTTACTACTGCTAAGATAGCTGACGAGACTATTAGTACTACTAACATTAATGCAGCAGCTGTCACGTCAGCAAAGATAGCTGCTGGCGCTATTACTACGGCAAAAATAGCCGACGCCAATGTTACAGACATAAAGCATGCTGTAAATATAGTTACTGGAAGTGATGCGTTTACGAGCAATAATACGGACCTTGCCAGCAGTAGCCCGGCAGCCGCTGCCTCAGTAACCATTACAGCTAGCGGAAACAGGCCTGTGTTAGTAGTGTTTAGCCCAGACAGTAATGCCGACTTTACTATACGCTCTTCTGGTAACGGCTCTACCTATGATATAAGCTCACAATTTGTCTGGAGACGTACTACAGGGTCTACCACTGTTTACTATAGAGCGCAGTTAGGCTACTTTTCTAGTAACACCGCTACTACTAAGCCTGAGCGTATAAATTGGCCATGCTTAAGCTTTATTGACGATGCGCCAGCAGCTGGCACGTACACCTATTACCTTTATATAGGTGCTAGTAACGGAACTACTACAGGCCGCTCTACACTAGTCGGCGGAAGACTAATAGCGATGGAGTTTTAATGCCTACACTTACACTTAGCAAAGCATACGATACAGGGCAAATACTTGATGCCTCAGACTTGACTACATGGCTAACTGAGGTAGAGGTGCTGCTTAACGATACTAAACTTAACGACGATAATATACAGGATGGTGGAATAACTGGCAGCAGCAAGCTAGCTGATAGCTCCATCTCGTCTGACAGGTTAGCAGCTAGCGCCATTACTACAGCAAAGATTGCAGACAGTGGCATAAGCGACGACACTGTTATAAATGCCTCGGCCGTAACAACAGACAAGATAGCTGCTGACGGGGTTACTACAGCTAAGATAGCTGATAGCGCAATTACTACAGCAGTTATACCAGACAGCTCACTTAGTAAAGCAAAGGTAGCGTTTACGGATGTAGGCAGTGAGGTAGACAGTGCTATCAGCACTACGACTACCGAGTACACCATGACAAGTGTAAGCATAACTACAAATGGTCGTCCGGTGCAGTTATTCTTAAGCCCGGCACAAACGACTACGTATAGCACGCTAAATGCAGCAGCTGGCGTTTCTGGCATGTATGTAGGTACCAACATAACAGCAGTTTCAGCTACTACCCTTACTAATCTACTGTATCTGTACAGAGACGCAACCCCCCTCTCATACAACTCATTTACTGTAATTAAGGAAACTATTGGAGCAGGGAATGCAGCGAGTAACTTTCCTTACGTAGTAGCCTACCTAGACCAGCCAGCAGCTGGCACATACATATATACACTTAAAATGCTTTCTAATAGCGCCAGCGTTACAGCTAAAGCAGGCTACTTCAAAATTTATGCAAGGGAGCTTTAATCATGGCCTCAATTGATATTACTAGGAGTTATACAGACGGGGAGGCTTTGCTAGAGCCAGATTTAGATGCTATACAGACCGACCTTACTACCTTTTTTAATACTACTAAAGTAAATGACGACAATATACAAGGCGGCGGTATAAGGGCTAGTACAAAGCTGGCATCAGCCAGCATCTCTACAGCAAAGCTTACTGACGGCACTGTAACATCAGCAAAGATAGCAGCTAGCGCCATTACTACAGCAAAGATTGCAGACGGGGCTGTTACTGCGGCTAAGCTAGCTGATGGTGCAGTTACTACAGCTAAGATCGCAACAGGATCGCTGGTAGCAGCTGACTTTGCTGACAATGCCGTTACAGCCGCTAAGCGCAGTAACTGTAACCTAGTAGTAGCCTCAAGCGGCATAACTAATCCATACTCGACAACTACTACGTCAGAAGAGAGCGTTACTAATGCCACTTTAAGCATTACTACTACAGGTAATCCGGTCTTTGTAGGGTTAAACGCTCCTGCTGTCGTCTCTTATATACGCAGCCGCTGGCGGACCTCTGCTGGAAACCAGATGGTACGCATATATAGGGACTCTACTAAGATAATGGAAATGGACCTGGATGTTGTACATAATACAGCAGAGCCTACTTTCTCTACCTTTGTATTCCATCCTGCTAACAGCTTCTTTGTAATAGACCAGCCAGCAGCTGGTACTTATACCTACACCTTAAGGCTACTTACGGCCACTATAGGCAATATCAGCATACTCGGCGGGCCTAAATTATATGCCTTTGAGATGACATAATGTATAATAAAAGCAGACCTTTTGGAGGGTTTTAACGATGTGGGGCGCATTAATTGGAGCAGGTTTAGGGGCAATAGCAGGCTCGCAAAAGGATGTAGTTGATATCTCTAGCGGCCTAAGAATTGGTGGCCCTACAGAGCTAGAGCAGCAAGGCTCAAAGGCTGTTAGCTCTAACTTTACACAGTTAGGTAACTTTGTTAATGCTGGTCCTGGGCAAGCAGATGTAGCAAATGCTTACGGCTCCTCACAGAGCCTAGCTAACATGCTTAAGCAATATGCTAACGGCGGCTTTCTTCCAGGCGAGCAAGACTTTGCAACAGCTAACAAGTTCGCAGGGCAAGTATTCCAGCCGCAGCAAGTTGCCATGCAACAGCAGTTCGGCCAACAGAAGCAGCGTGCTGCCCAGCTAGCCGCTCAAATGGGCAGGCCTGTAAACGATCCAATAATACAAGCAAAGCTCTCACAAGAGTTTATGCAAGGGCAAGAAAGGCTGCAAGCTAGCCAAGGCTCCTTTGCATCACAGTTCGCGCAATCTCTGCCAATGCAGCGATTAGGCTTTACCTCACAATTAGCAGATGTACAGAACTCGCTAGCTTCACAGGCAATGGCTAACAGGCAAGCACTACTTAGCTTAGGCTCGCAGATCCAAGGTGCAGAACGTAATTTTAGACTTAATTCAGCAGAGCGATATGGCTCACAAAGTTCTGGTGGCGGCTTTAAAGGAGCGCTCACTGGTGCTATGGCAGGGGCATCAGCCGGCATGGGTATAGCTAACTTATTCGGCGGGGCAGCGCCAGCAGCAGCTGCCGACGCTAGCTTCTCCTCACCAATGGGTCAACCTAACGTAGGTCCACAACTGCCAGTAGCGGCAGCTGCTAGAAGTATGCCCTTCTCCTCACCAATGGGTCAACCTAACGTAGGCCCGCAATTACCAATGCCCCCTCCGCCGCCGGTATTCAACGCATTCGGACAGATGCAGCAGTTCCAAGGTCCGACCTATAATACACTGCAAGAGAATAATCAAGGCTTTAGGATGCCAGCTTTTAGTCAACCAGCCTTCATGCCTTACAGAGGTTACTAACTATGTCAATGCAAGAACTAATGCAAGCATTCGGGATGTTCAAGCAGTCTGTACAAGAGGCTGCTACTACTAATGCCGTCAATGACGCTACAGCACAAATGCAACAAATTAAAACAGGCATCACTGACCAGGCACAGCAGCGCGTTGCTTTACAAGGACTTAGTGACCAGCTGGCCTTACGACTAACGGGCGTAGGCGCTCCCGCCAGCACCATCCAGACGGCCTTCCAAGCTATCGCACCTCAGCAGTTCGGCTCTGTGGAGCAGATGGATATCGAGGGACAACTGTCAGGTGATAAGCAATTACAGAAAGTAGCTGGCAAAATGAAGGCATCAGCGCAGCAAGCAAAGATGGCACAGCTAGCCTATGAGGCGGGCCTTAAAGCGCAACTGCAACAGCAAGAGCTGATGGGTAAAATGCAGATAGAGGGGGTTAAAGCTGGCCTCCAACGTAAGGACCTTAAGAGTGAGGAGATTAAAACAGTTAGCGAGGCTACCGACACGCTTGAGCAATTAGAAAAGCTGCAAACAGACTATAATGCCTTTGATACAATGTTTCCTAGAACGGGATTTGGTAGAAAGGATATTGGCCCAGACGCGGCAACTTTCGAAGCTTCTAATAAGCAATTCTTCAACTCGTACAAGAAGTTTGTAACAGGTACAGCAGCTAGCGACAAAGAGCTAGAAGATTTGCTACAGTCTGTGCCAAATGTAAAAGACTCGCCGTGGGCCTATCAAGCTAAATTAAGTAAAATGAAGAGCAATGTTGAGATGCTTCGCAATCGTAAAGTAGTTGAGTATAAGGCTGCAGGGCGAGATGTTAGCGGTTTTGAGCAGATGTATGAAGAGGAGCGGCGCGCAAAAGCACTTGCACAAGAACGCTTCAATAGAGCTAAAGCTTTTAGCATTACAGGAGAGTAATGGAACTACCTTCAGTATCCTCATATATTAGGGACGAGTATGGCGGGAATATTAAAGAGATTAAAGGGGACGGCACTTTCGTAGTAGAGATGCAGGCACCTGACGGCACCCCTTCTACTCTTAAGCTAGATGCGCGGGCATTATTGCTAGATGACTTAAGCCAGATGGGTATTAAAACAGATCCAAGCAAAGTGCCTCTCACATCACCGGACGCGCCTGTAGGTGACTCTAACCTACCATTCATGACTCAGTACAATCTAGCTAAAGCTGTTACACCAAAGGATCAATATAACTATCTAGTACAAGAGCTTGGTGAAGATAATGTAAGGCTTACTAAAGATAATAAGCTTGTTGTTCGCACTGAGGACGGTATTTGGTCTGAAGGTAAAACTAACTCTATGCTAGCTAGCATCATCTCAAGTGAGGGAGGTGCCATGGCTGGCGGTGTAATGGGAGCTAAGATTGGTGCAGGCGTTGGCTCTGTACTCCCTGGACTTGGTACAGCAGTTGGCGGTGCTATCGGTGCAGGCCTTGGCGCTGTAGTAGGTAAGTTAGCTACTATAGGGGAGGCTTATGCTGCAGGCATTCGTTCAGACTTCGATGCTAAAGAAGTGGGCGTTGAGCTAGCAAAAGACTTCTTATTCACAGCGGCAGGTGAGAAGTTCCTTACGCTAGGATCTAAGGCTAGCCCAGCAAAGCTTATGGGCGCACTAGAGCGCGCTGGTGCTAATGCAATGAAGGCTGCTGACGGGCCAGCTGCTAGGGAGTTTACAGCCTCTAGCTTTTCAATGATGAGTGGCACTGAGCTGCCAGCAGTGCGGTTTGCTTTAGACCCCGATACAGTTAATTTTGTCAGACGCCACTGGGACGATGCGGTTAAGTTCACTAAAGAGGGAGGTGCTTTACCAATTGAGCAATCGCCAGTAATGCGCTCAGCAGAAGAGAAGTTAATGGGCGTTATAGACTTTGCAAAGCAGAAGATGCAAAACGACCATGAAGCGCTTCTGTCTGTAGTTAAGAAGCCTTTACAAGACGCTTTTATACCAGCAGATGAGCTGGCTAAGAACATTTCCATTGACGCTATCAAAGCTAATCGCGAGCTAACAGCGGGCACGTTAGAAGGTAATATCTATCGCCAACTAGCTAAGAAACTTAACATTGCTACTAATGCTTCAGAGACAGCATTAGCCTCTAGCTGGAAAGGCGCTACAGCAGAGGAATTATTAGATGTTACAAAATGGCTGGACGGGGAGCTTAGTAAGCGCTTTAAACAGGGAATGGCAATGAACCCGGAATACGTTACACAGCTTGCGGATATGAATAGGCAGATGAAAAATTTAGTTACAGGTAAACTTCAAGGGCGCGTAATAGAGCTGCCTGGAAATTTAGCCCCTAAACTTAAAAGCGTACTAGGCAGAGAGGGTACTTATTTAGATCGGATGAGTACAGGTGTTCGCGGACAGTACAAGGCTGATGAGATGTTTGGCCATATGCAAAACATGTACTCTAGGCGACGCGATTTCTTTGACGAGGTAGCTAGGCAAGCTGATCCTAATAAAGTAGGCTCTTTTGCTACTAGCCTCATGAAGGAAACTGGCATGCCTTTACGAAACAATCTTAAAGGTATATTGGAAGAAGTAGGTCTCGACGGCGACACTCTTATAAAGGACATGTATGGCGGATATACAGCCACGCAGATGTCTTATTTGGCTAACCCTTCAAGGACTGCCAGCGGGCCTATAAACGCCATAGCTACAATGTTTACAGGGCCATTAGGAAGCTCTCCAAGACAAGCTGCCAGGTATGCGATGGGCCTCTCAGACGGGGCCTTCACTAAAGTAAAGGCGGCAGCTCGCATGCAAGCGTTTATGCGTAACCTTACACCTAAAGCGCGCCTATCTCTGATGGATTCACCTCAAATGATGCAGGAATTACAGCAAACAATTCTTAAAGAGAGGGCTATCAAGGACTCCATACAGGCAGACCTGATGAACCAAGGCCTTAGCGCTGTTAAGGGAGGGCAATAATGGAAGGGCAACAAGTAAATGCAATGGAGCTGCTGTTAGAGCTGTTAAAAGAGAGCTCTGCTAACACCGCCCACATTATCGAGATTAAAGAGGATCTTAAGCTACACATGAAGAGGACAGCGCAGGTAGAGACTGAACTCAAGTACCTGCACCGCCAAGTAAACTTAGCTCACGGTGCTATCGCGCTGATTACGTTAGCAGGTGTCGTGGCTGGAATTGTAAAAGCTTTCGTATAAGCATCAAATTCATTAGCGTCTGCAAACAGCAGCTGCACATCTGTCTCTGTAGTAATGCCTACCTTCATCTCTGTATAACTAGGCACTCCTGGTAAGGTACTAAAAAAACTTACTCCGTTAGCATTACAAACAATAATGTTGCCAGGTTTAACTGTTAGCGGGATTGGCGTGCCCTCATCATTAGTGTAGCCTTCGCCAACAGCTAGCACTGTTAGCACCAATGGCTCATGGGCCTTTACTGTCCCCTTAACATGACTTGGAGCTGAAAGGATAAGCCCTCCAGCAGTCTTCACTTCACCTGGGTCCATTTTTTCCACTAACAGCTTTGCGCCGAATAATTTAAAGTGCCTGCTCGCATCTGCAAACTGTCCTAAATACTTACTTGCTTCCAACTAACACCTCCTTCATCTTGCGTTCTATGTCACTGTCTTTTTGCGGCTGCAGGTAGCTGCTGGCCGTTTGAATGTTATTCCATCCCATCACGTACATTAGGTCTGCTTCTTTAAAGCCAGCGCCTACTAGCGCAGTAGCAGCTAACTTTCTTAGCGTGTGCGGCTTGAGGCCGACGCTCTTAAGGCCATTATACAGATCAATGTACTTAATATTGTGAGGACCTACTACTG
>ERZ869925.839-NODE-839-length-17843-cov-6.338543_pt1 | contig 17843 bp, 14 predicted proteins | sample MGYA00579311_ERZ869925 | MGnify/ENA primary metagenome ERZ869925 (study PRJEB32216, sample SAMN09231817) | wastewater metagenome | place: USA: Maryland | collected 2016-07-30 | study: EMG produced TPA metagenomics assembly of the PRJNA472060 data set (Reclaimed...
CCGCCGTGATATCGCCATCGGCGGTGTTCGTGGGCGCCGACAGCGATCCCACGTGCAGGTAGCCCTTCACGTTCGCGTCGTTGTAGCTCTTCACCGCCGCCACCACGGACCCGCTGTCCGAGACATCCGTGGTGCAGCCCTGGAAATAGTTCGCCGCCACGTAGACGTTCGTGGCTCCCGAGTTCACGGACACTCCCGTGGCCGCCCCGCGGATGAAGTTCCCCGTGACCGCGACCTTGTCCGCCCCGGACCCGATCTTCACCCCGATCTGGTTTGTGAAGACGGGCATCATCATGTTGCCCGTGATCGTCCAGCCCGGCGCGCTCCCGTCTTGGATGTCAATGCAGGCGATGCCGGAGGTCGTTGCGCTCGGCACGAACTCCACTCCGGAAACGATGTTGTCTACGAGGGTGTAGGACCCGCTGGACCGCGCCACCCGCAGCCCCGCAGCGGTGAAGTTTTCGCAACTGCCGCCCAGCCAGTAGAACCCGTTGGAGTTGCCGAGGCTGTTCGACCAATCGATGAGCACGCCCACCGTCCAGCCAAGCAGCTTCGGATTCAGGATGCGAAGGCTTGGATGGCCCTTCACCCGGATAGCAGGGACCCCGTACACCGTGTCGAGGAACTGGCAATCGCTGATCATGCCGTCGCCCGGCATCGGCCAGGCCCCGCCCTGATCGAGGTGGATGCCACAGTCCGCGACCGCGCTTGCCGCCCCGCCGAACGTGCAGCCTTCCCACCGCCAGTTCGCCGACGGCGCGCCGTCGTGGTTGATGTACCGGTACGCCTTGTTCGTCGTGTCCGTCGTGATGAAGACGACGTTGCTCAGCCGCCTGCCGTTCTGCCACAAGAGGTGACCGCCGGCCGAAGCGCTCCCGGATCCCGCGTACTTGATGCGCAGGTGCTCGGCTTCGGCGTACCCGTGCGTCATCGTCAACGCGTAGCCGGTGGTGGACGTGTAGGCCAGCGTGGTCAACTCGCCGCCGTGGCCCCGCAGCGTGACCGCCTGATCGACCTGCACGTCATCCACGTAGTAGGTCCCGGCAGGCAGGAGCACGGTCTTCACGTCACTGGCCGCCGCCGCCGCAATCGCCGCCTCGATCGTCGCGGTGTTGGTCGCGGCCGCGCCGGAGCTTGCCGCCGTCAGCGTGCCGTATGCACGCGCATCCAGCCCGCCCGCCTGCGCGTGTTCCTCGATGTCCTCAAGGTGCAGCTTCGTCAGGGCCAGCCGGATGCGGTCCCCGGCGATGACCGTGCGCGCCGTGCTGCCTTCCTGCGCCCGCGTGATCGTGAGCACGCCCGTGCCGCCGGCCGCGTTCGTGCAGGTCACGATCTCCGCGTTTGCGTCATCCGGTTCGGTGCTGTCGGGAGCGATGACAAGCTGCACGGGCAACGTGAGCGCCGCGATCTTCGTCGCCCAAGCGGTACTTACCGTGATCGCCGTGCCACTTGTGGCCGGGGACGGCGCTGTCACCACGTTGGTGGTGAGCAGGTTGGCGTGCGACTGAAAGGTCATGCGTCACCTCGCTCCCCCCGGGATGCGCGGTGGCCGGGGAGGGGAATCGTGGCCCCGGCCACCGCGTGCGGACTGCCCCGTATGGAGCCCCTATCAGGTCGCGGTGTCGATCGCCACGCTGTAGCCGCTTACGCCCACATGGAACGACGACGCGGTCGCCAGCGAGCCCACCACGTGCAGGCAGAGCGAACAGCCCGGCGGAACAATCAGCCGCCCGTTCACTTCCGCGTGCCACGAATTCATCGGCGTCGCGGCCGCCGTGCCGTTCGCGATCGGCATCCCCCACGGCCGCCAGCCGTTCGCGACCACGGTCGTGCCCACGCCCGTGACGATGGGCGTGCCCACCGTCGGCGTGTACGACGCCTGCCCGCTCGGGCTCACGATGCTCAGCGCCGTCAGCGACGGCACCGCCTTCGGAACCGTCACCATCGCGAAGATGGCGAACGACTGCGCCGCCGCCGTGGCCAGGATCTGTTCCGCGTAGAGCGTGTCGATCACGAGGTCCACGCCGCTCGTGGTCTGATTCCAGACCTCCAGCGCCGCCGTGGTGGTCGGGACCGCCGTCAGCGGGGCGAAGAGCGTCGAGGTCTGGACCGTGAAGCCCAGCCCCTTGCGCGTGATCTCCGTGTACGCCGGGAGCCCCTGCGCCGTGAGCAGTTCGTCATACTCGTTCGCACGAAGCGTGACTTCCTGCCCGTCCGAGGAACCGCCCCGGCGGTTCACCTTGAGAAGCGAATTCAGTGCCATCTGTCTCTCCTAGCCGAGGATCCCCTCAAGCACGGAACTGAGCTGCTCGCCGCCAAGGTCGTCCATGTCGGCAATCCCCACGTCGGCGAGCACTTCGTCGAGAAACTCCCGGATCCCCCAGTCGGAAACCGGGTCAATGGCGTCGCGCAGGGCGGCGTTGAGGTCGGGGTCGAGGTCTCCGGGATTGCCGTCCTCGTCCACCAACACGGACTGCCGGTCGAGCAGCTCGTAGCCCCTCGTTCCCGGGCGGCCCTTCCACGCCGCCGCCTGCGTCGTCACGCCGCCGTTACCGTCGCGCTCGTGTCCAGCGGGACATACCAGAGGTCCCACTTCACGGAGCCGGTATTGGTGGCCGCCGTGCTCAGGTCCAGCGTTCCCGCCGGGAGCACCACGGGGTTCCGGGGCCACACCCCGGCGCCCGCGTTCGAGCCAACCATCGCGTCGGAGAAGAGCCCGGTGATGCCGTAAAGGCACCCGATCTCATCGTTCGCGATGCTCAGCACCGCGCAGATATCCACGTCGGTGCCCGTCGTGGGGTTCGCCGTCAGCTTCGTGTTGCACGCCTGGTTCTGGATGGCGGTCGTAACCTCACCCACGATCCCCAGGAGCAGCACGCGGCCGCCCGCGATGGTGAACAGCGCCTTGGTCGTGGACGCCGGGAGGGTGCCCGTGGCGCGCGAGACCTTGATGCCCTGCAATTCGGCAAGGCCGGTGACGGAAACGTCGGTGAGTCGCATCGAACGCCTCCCTTAGCCGATGCCGCTTCCGCCACCCGTCGTCACCGGGAGCAGGAAGGCAAGACAGGTCGTGCCGCTGTCCGTGCAGGTCGCGACGATGGTGTTGTCGTTCTGCTCGAAACGGCCTGGTTCGAGCGCCAGGTAGCGCACGTCGTTCGCGGCGAGCGTGATGCTCAGCGAGCCCTGCCCCGCGCGCATCGCCGGGGGCATGTCGCCCGCCGTGATCACCACGGTGTCGCCCGTCCCATCCGCCAGGAACTTGAGGATGAGGCGATCCGTGGTGCCGCGCGTGCCGAGCGCGATTGCCCAGCCGTCGGCTGGCGTCGCGGCAACAGTGCCGTCGCCGTCAAGGATGTCGTCGGAACGGGTGTTCCACGTCAGTTGCTTCGGGGTGATTGCGGTGGTAGCCATCGGTTAGTCCTCCTCTGGCCTTAGCCCGGGAAATTGCCGCGCGTCGCGTCGAAGCGCACGATGTTCGACGGCCGGGTCACCTTCGCGCCGTAGACGTGCATGCCCTTGGTCGCATCGGCGAACCGGCGCTCTGGCTGGAACGCCACGGTCTTCTCGATCTGTTCGGCGAAGGTGAACGCGCCCTTGTACCCCGCGAGCAGCGAGTACTCGGACCCATCGCGCGGCACGTTGTTCGACTTGTAGACAGTGAAGCTGTCCACCTGCCCGATCGGCGCGCCGCGGATGATGCCCCGCGAAGCGTCCGTGCCAAAGCCGCTGAACCGCTCATCCAGCTTCAGCATCGCTTCCACCCACGGCGGCACCACCACCCAGCGGTTTCCGCCCGGGGTGTTCGTCTCATCCAGGGCAAGCCCCATCTGGACGATGATGTCGTACGCCAGCTTCTCGCCCGCGCCGAAGCCGATCGTGGCGGCCGTCACACTCAGGCCGGCGCCGCCCTGCAGCGTTGTGCCAAGGAACGTGTCGGCGTCTTCCGCGAGCGCCCACGACGCTTCCCGCATCGCCTCGTTCACGAATTCGCCGCGCGCCTGGCGCTCATCGATGTTGTCGACCGCGAAGTTGTAGCCGCGGGCCTGGTCGATCACGAGCGCCTGGGACGCCATGTCGAGTTCTTCGGGCGCGTCGTGGTCCGCGTTGCGCGTGATGGCGAAGGTCGTGACCCGCCCCATCGAGTTGATCTTCACGCTGGACCCGAACGAAACCTCGCCTTCGTAGTCGTGGTTCGCGCACTTCCCGTAGACGTGATCGTCGTTGAGGTTCGCCAGGAGGGCCGCTGCCCATACCTGCGGGACGAACGTTTGAATGCTCATCGTGTGCCCCTCCTAAGAGGCGTCATGCACCGCCCGCGATTTGCTTCAACAGGCGGTTGTATTGGTCGGGATCGCGCTTGCGAAGCGCCATGTGGGCACTCACGCCCATGGTCTTGAACTGTTCGACCGTGACCGCGCTATCCACGCCCCCGCCCGCGTTCGAGATGTCCGCCTTCGGCAGCCCCCGGCGCTCTTCCGCGCTCTTCGCTCGCTGCTCCGCAGCCTTCCGCGTTGGGTCGTTTGCCTTGCGCCCCGCCTTCGCATCCGCGAGGGCATCCGTCACGTCATCGATGAGCCGCTGCAGGCCCGTGTCGGTTGCCGCATACCGCGACTCCCCGTCCACCAGCTCGCTGGCACGCGCTCGCAACGCCTGCTGCGCTTCCGGGAAATCGTCCAGGCGGCGGAACTGCCGCACGCCCAGCGCCGCAATCCGCTCCGCCACCGCCTTCCGGTCATCGACCGGCGCCTGCTCGGGAGCGCTCTGCGCCTTCCGGAACTGCTGATAGGCGATGGCCCGGTCGGGATACTCCCGCGCCCACTCGCCGTACTCTTCCGCGCTCAGTTCGGAGATTTCCGCGGCCGCCGCTTCAAGCCGGGCATAGTCCTGTGCCGCCTTGAAGCCGTCCGCGTACGCCGCCTGCTGCACGGTCGCGGCGCTCGAACGCTCTCGCCGGATGATCTCGCCCAGCACCGCTACCCGGTCCTTTGTCGGGACCTGCGTGATGTGCTTGATCGGGTCCGTGGCGATGCGCTGCGCCCATTCGTCCACCGTCGGCGTCGCCTGTTCCTCGGAGTGCGCTTCCGGTGTTTCCTGCTCACTCTCGGGATCGGCCGTCACCGCATCGTCGGCGGGCTCGCTCGCGTCCGGCTGTTCGGGAGCCAAAGGGGTGCCATCCGCGTTCAGGCCAAGCTTTGCCGCAAGCTCCTCGAAGCTGCCTACCGGTTCGGTGGTTTCCTCCGAAGGCGGCGGCGCGATCACCTGCGCGCGCCCAAAATGGGGGATGGGGGCCTTGGGGGCGGGGGCGGAAACGACCGCCGGAGCGACCGGCTTGTTTCCTGCATCCGCGGGGGCGCCGTTGGCAGCCATGCGAAACTCCCTGTTCGCGCGGGAACCAAAAAAGGCCGCCTCCCCGGAGGGAAGCGGCCTTGAAGGCTCTCGTGCGCGTTGCTGGACGGGCTCAGCCCGTTACAGCGACATCGTAGCACAACGGTTCTACGCCATATCGACGCGCGTGTACTCCTTGCACGCCCGGCACTTCAGTTGCAGCCGCCACGGCGCGCCTGGGGCCGTGCCTCCCGAGCGCTCCACCTCCGCGAGAATCGGGTGCCGCGTGCAAAACGGGTTGCGGCAGCGGATCGCCGTCAGTTGCCCCACATCAGCCCTCCAGCGCCGTGCGGATACCCGCGACATCGGCCGGGGTTAGCGGCCCCTGCCGCGTCAGCAACGCGATCTCCGGGTGCTTCTTCCGGAACAGCTCCCGCTCCCGGCTTTCCACGAGCAGCCCCAGGATGCGCCGCCGCGCGCCACTCGCCACCCGGTCCTCGATGCCGCCCTCCGCGACAATCTGCCGCAACACCCGCAGCCGCCGCGTCTCATCCGCCCCCCGGCCCGCCAGCGCGTACACCTCATCGAGCAAGCCGTTGATGGCGCTTCCCTCATCCGCCGTGAACCCGCGGAACTGCGGGATCGCGTAGTACTCGGAAGATACCTTCTTTTGAAGCTTCGCGAGGGGCGTGCGGTCCAGCCCGCTGTTCGTTTCGATGTGCGCCCGCGCCGTCTCGGGAAGCGCGTCCACCCACGCATACACCTCATCCCATAGCGGCTGGCCGTTGTGGGCAGCGCTGCTTGCGTCGATGCGCGCATGGTAGGCGTCCAGCACGGCGTCACCCGTGGCCACCTTCCCCTTCGCGTCGCGGTAGATGGCCTGCTGCTGGCCGATGAGCTGCTGTTGGCGGTTGGTGCGCCGCGATGCCCACTGCTCCCGCGACAGCTTCCCGGCAAGCAAGAGCTCATCGTCTCCTTCCTGCTGTTGGCGCGAGATCGCCTTCGCCTCTTCGTACTGCTGGCGCTGGCGGCTGCCCTTTTCCACGGCGCGCTCCCACAGGTCCGGGTGCGCTTCCTTGATGGCCTTCTTCGTCGCCGGGCTGCTGTCGTAGAACCTCTTGCCGTTCGCCCTGCCGGTTTCGGGGTCGACGAATGTGGCCGCCACCTGATCCAGCTGCTCCGTGGGAGACAGGTCGCTCGCCTTCAGCCCCGTCACGCCCAAAGCTGTGCCAGCGGGCGCTTCCGTCCCGATGCCGCTGGCCGAAAACGGCAGCACCTGCCGTACGAGATACCCGGGCTTGTCGAGCCCCGCCTCCTCCCCCGCGAACGTCTCGCCGCTGAGGAGGTCCCACGCGAGCCCCACCGCTGGCGACGCCTTCGACCGCACGATGTACGTCTGATCGCCCTGCGCCGTGGCCACAAGCCCGCGAGCGAGAGAATCCCACGGCCCGAGCAGGGAGATGTCCTGCCCCCCCGCGCGGAAGCGCAGGAAGTTGGGGTTGAGACCGCCCTTTCCCTTGAAGGGGGCCAGGTAATCCGCGGGCTGGAGCCCGTCCGGCGAAAGCTCGTTCGCCAGCACCGTGAGGGCCACGGCGGATCCGATCAGCGACGTGAGCATGATCCGCGCTTCGTGGCCGGCGATGGTGCCGTCCGCGGCAGCCTTGGCCAGCATGTCCAATTGGCTCTGAAAGAATCGCGGCGCGAACATGCCGAGCTGGCCTACGTCGCCCCCGAACGTATTGCGGCTCCACCCCGTGCCCATGTTGGCCGCGTCCGCGATCTGTTGGCGCACGGCCGGGTCCTTGAGGTCCGCGCCGAGGCGCGACCACAGCGTCGCGCTTGTGTCCGCCATTTCCAGCCGCAGCACATCGCCGAAGTAGCCGAACATGCGGTTGCTGCCCCGGAACGGGTTCAGGCCGATCTTGGGAGTGTCCGCCGTGCCCAGCGCCCCGATGCGCCCCGTGAGGCCGCGTCCCACCGCGAATTCCGAATCCGCTCCGCCAATGTGCAGGTTCGCCTTCGCCCACTCCTTGCTTGTGAGCTTGCCCGCTTTCAGCGCTTGCGCGTCGTACTCCGTCAGGTAGCGCCCGAGCGCGTCGGGGTCCGCGATGGCCCGCCACGCCACGCCAAGGGCCTTCCCGTACCCCATGGGGTCGCGCGCGGCCCCAAGCAGGCCCTGCACGCCCATGAAGGACACATCCGCGCTTGCCCGGAGCCCGCGCAGAAGGTGGTTCAGCGCCGTCACCGTCGCTACCGTCGCCGCCCCACGGCCTCGAATCGGCCCCTCGGCATCGATGTACTTGTTCGCGGCATTCGCGATGGCTTCCGGGAAGGAATACCCCGAGAGCTGCGCGAAATTGATCGCCCCCTGCCCGCGCGGCGTCTGCCTGGCGCGCTCCTGTGCCGTCCGCCATTCAGGCCGCAGCGCTTCCAGCGCCGATTCGGCCGCGTCTAGTTCCGCCTGCAGTTGCCGCGCTTCGTCCGCGTGCTTCCCGCCGCGCTGTAGCAGCGAGTCGAGCCGCCGCCCGCTGCGCCGGATGGCGCTTTCGAGCGTGGCGATGCGGTCCACATCCTCTGGCACGTACTGCTCCAGCCGGGACACCACGCGGTCAATCGCGTCGCCGACCTGGCCCGCGGTTCGCGCGGCCGCCGCCCGGTTCGCCGCGGTCTCCGGGGTGATCGGCAGCTCCATGCGCACAGGCCCGCCGGGAGTCACGGCACGGCGCGTTTCGTAGGTATCGGCCACCCGGGCGCGCGCGCGGTCGCGCAATCCCTGGGCCCGCGCGCTCTCGCGGTCCAGTGCCTTGCCGATACCCGCGAGCTTGCCCGCCCCTTCCGGAACACGCGGGGCGATGTCGTCAAGCGCCCGGTCCAATTCGTCCGCTTCCCCCGTGGCCAGCCGTGCCCGGCGAAGGGCCGTGTTCAGCCGCTCGCGGACACTCGCCACGCGGCCCGCCGTATCCTGCCATTGCGCGCGCAACGCCACGGGCACGCGGTCCGCCGCCGTTTCCGCGATGAGGTTGCCGTCCTCATCCGTCAGGGTCTTGAAGTAGTTCGCGACGTGCTGATCGACCGCGCGGTTGCCAGCGTCCCGGGCATACGCCTGCATGGCGTCTCCGAAGCTGGAATACTCGTACCCCGCGTTCACGCCCTCTTCCATCGAAGCGAACGTCGCGGTCTTCTCAAACCCCTTGCGCCCGCCCGGCCGCCCTCGCCCCCCGGTGCGCACCGGCGCGTCCGCACCCTCAACGTCGGCACGTCCGCGCGGAAGGTAGAAGCCGCCATCGATGACGTCGCCGCGCTGATGGAGCTCCACCCCCACTTCGGCCAACTTCGCGGCGTAGGGCGCAACCTCCCGCCGCAGCTCTTCCATGGCATCGAGTTGCTTCCCCGTCATGCGGTAGGCGAACTCGGGCAGCCTCGCCGCGACATCCTGCACCGTTGGCTTCGCATCACCGAAATCGAGAATCCGGCCGCTCTCATCGAAGGTGAAGCCCGCGCGCCGCACGATGTCCGTTGCCACCTGTCCCAACCGCGCCGCCTGCGAGTCGACAATCGGCCGGAGCCGCTGCCGCTCGCGCATGGCCGGCGTCGCAATCGGGTCTTCCTCGATGCCCGCACCCACGGTGCGCTTGATGGCGTTCCCGATGCGGTCGCCACGCCCGAGCGGTGTTGGCTGCAGCCCGGGCAGATTCAGGATCTCATCTCGCGCCTGCAACAGCGGCGGCAACCCCAGGGACCCGCCGCTCACGGCCGCCACGTCGGGGGCCATTCCCGGGCTCGCTGCCTCGGCCGCGCTCTTCACAGGCGCCGAGGCCATGGTTCCCCGCCCGGCGAGCCCGCCACCAGCGATGCCGCCGGCCAGCGCGCCGACCGTCTGCCCCACGGAACCAAATCCCGCCGCGTCCGCCGTGCCCGCCCCGGCGGCGCTGCCCACAATGGCACCCGCCGTGGCGCGTGCCGGGTTTTCCACGAGGGCCGCGCCCACCCGTGCAAGCCTCGCCGCCCGGGCGCTTTCGGGCAGCACCCGCATTCCGGCGCTCACCGCCCCGGGGGCAACGAAGTTCAGTGGGTCGGCCGCGCCCTGCAGGAGGGTTCGCGAAAAGCCGTTGAGCCCCGGGTCGCGCTGGCGCTCTTCGCTCGCCTGGCGCGCCTCCCGGTACGTCTTGCGAGGATCCCGCGTGAACGCCTCCGTGAGTCCCCGGCCCACGTCCGCGAACGACGGCGCGTCGCGGTACGTCTCACCCGTGCGCGGATTGGTCTTCACCTCATTGCCCGTAGTGCCCGAGAGCACCGAGAACAGCGGTTGCCCGGCGTACTTGCGAGGGGCATCCAGCGCGGTGAGCGCCGCGCCTCCAACTGCCTGCCCGGCATCCACAAGCTCGCCGCCAAGGTCCTTCACCCTGCCAAGGAGCCCACCGCCGCCACGCTTTTTGGGCGTGCCTGACTGGGGCGTGGGCATCGCGGGCGGGGTGGGGGCGGGCGGGGTCTTCACGCCGGGCACGCGCGCGGCGATGAGCGCCTGTGCCGTCGCGTAATCCCCCGCGAGCACGTGCGGGCGCACGTCTTCGGCGAGCTGTTGGAACTGAGCCATCTGCCGTTGGCGGCGCTGTGCCCGGTTCTCAAACTCCCACGTGCGCACCTTTGGCGTGTCGTAGGGCGTGGGCATCGGTCCCTCCTAGGCCGCGTATTGGGTCGCGCCGAAGCTCGTGCCGATCGGCGCGGCACGGCGGGCGTTTTCCACCACGTCCCGCCAGTCCGTCCACAACGCGTCCTGGTAGAACCCCTTGGCCATGTCTGTTTCCGAGGGCTTCATCTGCATGAGCTGCTGATAGGAGATGTTCCACGGCGCGTTGCTCACCCCGTAGTCCGCGTTGCCGAGGGCCGCCCCGAAGCCGCCGAACGAGCCCCCCACCTTCTGGCCGGAGAGCTTCTTCATGAAGGGCAGATTGCCCAGCGTCTGCGGGGTGTACTTGGTGAAGTCAAAGCCGCTTGTCGCCCCGTACACACCTCCTCCTGCCGCGCGCGGCAGGTCCGGCATGGCGTGGCCGCGGAGCGGCACGATAAGCACCCGGTCTTCCGGGTCGGGGTTGAGGTTGATGACCATCTCCTCGTACCCCGTGCGATGGCCCTTGGGGCTGTCTCCCGTGATCGCCATGCCGCCGCCCGCGAGCGTCCCGCCATTGGCGAACCGTCCAATGGGACTGCCGAAGCTCGCCGGGTTCGCGGCGGCCGGTTGCTGTTGGCGTTGCGCCGCGATCTGCCGTGCCGCCTGTTCCGCCGCCGACATCTCTCCCGCCGGGGCCGGAAGCGGCGTGTACCGGGAGGCCGTGTTCGGCGCGTTCTCCTTCATCAGCACGAGCGAGTTATCGTCCTGATTCGAGGGAAGCACCCCCCCATTCGCGGGTGTGGCCGTGGCCGCCCACGATGGGCCCTGGCCCTGCCCCTGCGGCTGGGGCTGGGGCTGGGGCTGGGGCTGGGGCGCGTTCACCGTGGTGGGCCCCGCGATGGGGATCTCCCCCACGTTCACCGCATCGGGAATGTCCACCCGGCCCGGCTGAATGAGGCCGTCCAGGATGCTGAACGGCTCGAGGTGCGTCGTCTGCCCGCTGGGCGCCGACAGCCCGTTCAGAAGGTTGGTGTACTTGACCCAATCCTGCGGGCCGCTGCGGTCCGCCAGCATCCCAAGGATGGCCGTCTTGCGGTCCGCCACGCCCGCGCGCTGATCGAACCCTTGCTGGTTCGCCTGCAGCTGCACCCCCGCACGATTCAGGTTCGCATTGAAGCCGTTCAGCTTCAGCGTGGCGTTCTGCACCCGTTGGTTGAAGATGCGCGCCGCCACATCCTCGCCGAACCGCGCAACGTCCAGCTGATATTGCTGGCGCGCCTGGTCGATGGCCGCGTATGCCTGCGCCGTGTTGGCGTCGATGTTGTCGCGCTGTGCCGCGTCAAGCGGGATCTGCGTGCCCGTGACGACCGTTCCCACACCGCCGCCGCCGGTGCTGCCCGTGGTGTTCCAGCCGCCCACGTTTTGGGTCGCGTAGGTGCCCGCTGTGGCCTTCTGCGGGTCCCACCCCTGCGGGGCATACACCTGGAGTTTCGCGCCCGGGGGAATCGGCGTGTTGGGCGGCACCGGGTTCACGCCGTCAAGCGTGATCGCCAGCCCGTTGCGGTAGTAGTCATTGGAATTCGAGGGGCCGTCGGCCTCCGTGGTGATCGTCTGCATGCCCGGCTTGATGTTCGCGACGGGGTAGCCTGCCATTGGTCTCCTCCTACTTCGCCCACCACGGGCGGACACCCGCGGTGCGGCCGGTCACGGACACGGGCATGTTCGCCCACGTCGGTGGCGGCATCGGTTGCGCCGTCACCGGCGCGTCCCAATCAAACCCCGGTGGAGCGACCGACTGGCCGGTCTGTGGATATGTGTTCAGGTCCATGGGCGGGGCCGTGTAGAGCCCGCCGAACCCACCACCCGCCGCCGGGATGTCGGGCACGCTTGTCCCGGGTACATTGGGCAGCGCGCCGGATCCCGCGCCTTGCACGCTCGTACCGCCTCCACCGCTTCCCCCGAGCGCCGTTCGCGCCCAGGCCGGCACATCGGCGGCCGTGGTCGTCATCCCGGGGATCGCGGGCAGTTCACCCGAAACTCCGAGTTGCGTATCGAACGAGTCGAGGATGCCGCGCGGGTCCAGCGTTTGCGTGCCGCCGTACCGCATCGAAACCGCGTTGGGGTCCAGCCCCATCCGTGAGGCGAACAGGTCCCGGCCAAGGTCCTTGTAGGAAAACTCCGTCTTACCGGGCGCCGTCCCGTACTTGCGAACCTGCTCCTGCGCGTCCGTGACCATCTGCGCCCGCTGCCGCGATTCCTGCAGCCCCTGCACCCACCGCGACAGCGCCGCCGCCGCCGTCTGGATGTTGGCCTGGTCGAGCGCGATCTTGCTGTTGAAGGTGGTGGTGGTGTTGTTGAAGTCCTGTTGCGCCGAGTCCTTGTCGCTCCCGGTATCGTTGACGCTTTGCACGGCGGTCACCGCCTGCCCCCACATGGCGAGGTCGGAGTAGAACTTCTGCTGCGCCGTGCGGGGAGCAGTGATGAGGTTGGGATCGTTGGGATCGTCGTCCTTGTAATCGCCTGGCCACGTGGGCATGGGCGGAAGGCCCGCCGTTGGTGCGCTCATGCTGCCTCCGCCGTTCACTCGGCTCATGACACTCGTCACGTACTCGTTAATGCTGGGCTCGTCGCCCTTGCCCTGCTTCCGGTTCAGTTGGTCCGCCGAATAGGCGCTGCGAGGCGACCCGCTGTACCACACGGCCGCCACATCCTCCCAGTTCCCGAACGTGTCGAAGTACTGCTGCAACTTGAAGCGCGCTACCCGTTCCTGGTTCTCCGGGGTCTGCGGCGCATCCGGCCCAAGGCCAGCTTCGCGCGACCACGACGGCCAGTTCGATGGCATGATCTGGAAGCGCCCGTACGCTCCCGTGCGGCCGTTCGTGGCTGTGTACGATCCGCCGGACTCCTGCCCCGACAGCGCAGCCATGAACTGATCCAGTGTGACCGCCATCACATCACCCCCGTGGTCGCGGTTCCGAACTGGGCCTCCAGTTGCGTGAGCGCCGCCTGTGCCGCCTCATCGCCCGTGTAGCGGGGGTCATTGGTCGCGCGCCAGTACGACAGCAACTCGAACTGCTCGCGTGGCGTGGTCTTTTCCGTGAGCGGCGGCCGTCCGTCCGCCAACATGTCCTTGATGAGCATGGCCCGCGTCTCGTAGTACCACTCGATCACTTCGGCCTTCACGTCGTCATAGAGGTTCGCGCCGATCTTGCTCATCTCGTCACCGCCAGCGTGCTTGCGGGGCGGTAGCCGCTATCGCTGCCCGCGCGCCCCTGTGGCGACATGCCGCCTTGCGACTGTGCCGCCTGCCCGGCCCCCACCGTCGGGGGCTGCGGTTCCGCCGGGGCCGCGCCGTTCGCCGTCGGGGGAAGCTCTCCGCCAGCGCTCCCCGCCCCGGCCATCGGCGCACCCTGTGCCGCAGCCGTCTGCATGGCGATCGTGGACTGCACGTCCTGGAAGAGCAGCGGCCGCAACTGCGCCTTGAGGTCGTCCACGTCGATCTCGCGGTCCCATGCATCCGGGTCGTTCGCCCCGAAGCCGTCGCGCTGCACCATGGCCTTCGGCACGTACTTGAGCTGGTGGCCCTTGATGAGCGACTCCCGCACTGCCAGCCGGTTAGCATCGCCCAGCGGGTCGATCGTCACCTCACACGGCGTCTCATCGATGTCATCCGGCCCCAGCCCCAGCCACTCCGTACCGCCCGCTGCGCCGTCGGCCATCGGAACGCTCAGGTACACCGTTTCGCGGATGGTCTGCCGGATCATCCGGCGGATGAAGTCGCACACGGTTTCCCATGCCCGCGCCTCGTTATCCGCAAGCACCTCGTACAGGTTCTGGGCAGCGTTCTGTAGCGTGTTGACGGTGTAGCCCGCAGGGTCCGCGCCCGGGGATTGGCCCTGCGCGATGGGGTTCAGGCCGTTGCGCTGCCAGATCTGCTGGATGAGGTTCAGAAGCGCGTCAGGCTCTTCAGCCCTGAACCCCGCGAATGCATCCTTGATGTCCCAGCCCGGCGGGATATACGGCACTTCCCCGGGCTTCCACCGCAACGTGGGCTGCTCCGGCATCGCCGCGATCGACACGTCCGTCGCATACACCACGGGGTGCGGTTCGCCACGGGTGAACGCGGTATCCGCCTTGCGCGTGACAAGATCGTTGAACAGCTTTTCCAGCCCGATCATGCCCCACGTCACGCCCTGGAGCTGTTCCGCGCGGTTCGGGGACGACGTTGGAATGCCCTTGAACAGGAAGATGGGACAGCCGGGCATGCGGTGCTCTTTCGGCTTGCCCACGGGCTTCCCGTCGACGAAGTACCAGTACCAGCGCGCGTCGTAGTAACGGATGCACTCCACGGTGTCGCCCGTGATGTCCTGCCCCGGGCCCGTGCCGTCGATGGGCTGCGCCTGCCCGCGGCTGAAGTCGCTCGCCTTCCACTCCTCGTAGTCCGCGCGGTTGTGGCGCTTCATGCGGCGCTCTTCGTGCCGCCGTGGCCGACGCTCCGCAAAGAACCCGACGTACACGCCGTCTTCGTCCGTGTCGTAGAAACATCCCAGGGGATCCGCAACGCGCAGCCCGAACGGCGGCCCCGCCTGCCGCAACAGCCGCTCCGTACGCTGCAAGTACTCCGAATCCCGCTCTTCCTCCATCCGGTCCAACTTGAGCCGGTCATAGGCGTCCGTCAGGTACACCTCAACGATGCCCAAGGAGTCCCCGTGCTGGGCATCCACCCACTTCCGGCGCAACGGGTCATTGGCGCGACCCTCAGCCGCCTTCCGCAGTTGCTGCAACCATCGCGTTTGCCTCTGGCTGCGCTTGAGCGCGTCTCGCGACGCACCCGCCGGGGGAACCGTCACCTTGAAATCGTTGCGGCACTGCATGGAGACGGTACGGAGGATTTCGTTATTCGAGAAGCGACTGAAGAACCGCACGCTGTTGCGTTGCTCGCGCGCCTGCTTCGGGTCCAGTTGGTCATGTTCGAAGCGTTGCAGCCGCCCGGCGCGGATCAGCTCATGGAACACCGCGAACTGTTGCCGCAGGTCCTCATACAACGCCAGCGTGTCCGTAACCTCCGGCTCCGGGCACAGCTCATCCAGGGCTGCCGCATACTGCGCCTGCAGCTGGCGCAGCTCCGGAGTACCCTCCAGCGCCTCCGCGAGCGCCGTATCGATCGGTTCGGGGAGCTTGACCACGCAGCCTCCGGGTAGCGAAAAGCGCCGGACCCCCGGGACTGGGGATGCGGCGCTTGAGCGCTCACGGCAGGCGTTGCAATGCGGGACTCGCCCGCGCGGATCATAGCACGCCTGTTCTGCGGCCCCTTATCGGCGCAGGTCCACCGCAGTGAACGGGGCCCGGCCACTACGGTTGAGTTGGTCGTAGTACATGGCCATCAGCGCATACCTCAGCGCATCCAGCCGGTCGCCGTGGTGGTCCACGGGCGTACTCGTGTCATAGCGCTCTCGGCTATGCGGGTCCGCTCGTGTGGCCCATCGATAGCCCCCGAACTCAGCCGCGAAGCCCGCCCACACGTCCGGCTCGAACGTGATCCAGCCCTCCGACAGGTACTGCTGTACGAGCTCGATGCCCTCTGCCCGCCGGTTGCGCGCCAGCTGCGCGGGCAGCCCGAACAGCCCTCCGAGGCTGGCCGCGACCGTGCCGCCACCCGGCGCGGGGTCGTTCGCCCCCATGCGAAACCGCGCCCGCGAGTGCCAGCCTGTGAGGTAGGTCCCGATCTCGCTGACATCCAGCGGCCCGCGCCCGGCCGGCTGATACAGGCAGCCATAGACATGCACTCGCGGCCCCGCGACCGTGCGGTACACCCCCGCCGTGAGTACCGCCGTCGGGTCGCCCCCGCCCAGGTCGGTGGAGTAGTAGCGCGCTTCGCATGCCTCCCACGGCACGGGCGCGGGACGGCAGTGCCGTGCCTCATCCGCCATCGGGTAGACCAACCCCTCCCGCCCCAGGAACGCGTCCGAGGGCCGCGTCGGGTAGTTGGCGCTGAACGCCCGCTCCTCCTGGTAGCGGGCCCGCTCCGCTGCATACCACGCGGCATCACGGCCCGGCCGCGAGGACCACGGCAGAAACACAGCCGAGTACGGCAGCGTGCCATCGCTCGCCTGTTGCCACATGCCGTGAAACCACCCGGCCGGGCCGAGGGCCGGATCCGCCGTCGACAGGCAGATGTACTGCCCCCCGGCCGACAGCGTCGGCGCATAGTTGTCGTAGTTTGCGGCCCCGTACTCGTGATGGGCGGCCTCGTCCGCGATGACGAGCTGGTAGGTGTACCCGATACCCGCCGATGCCGTCGATGGGTGTGCGCGGACGCTCCCCTCCCCCACTTCCAGTAGCTCGCCCCTGCGCCGCGTGCGCACGCCCCATGACGCGGGGAGCTCCCGTAGGATCGCCTCCACACCATCCAGCCAGGCGATGGCCTCCGCCTGCCCCCGGGAGTAGTAGCCCACAGCCCAGCCGTGCGCCCATGCCCGCCACGCGGCATACGCTCGCAGCCACACGGACGCGCCGATCTGCCGGGCCTTCAGCACTACCATGGACTCCCGCTGCTCCCAGCGCTCGCCTAGCTCGACCTGGTACGGATACGGGACCATCGCGGTGGGCGCGGGGTGCAGCGGGTCGTCCGAGCGGATCACGACGTACTGGGCATAGTCGCGCAGGGACTGCCGTGCGAGCGCGCGGCGGGCGGCATCGATGTCGATGCGCACCTCACCCATCGGCGGCATGACGTACGGATCCCTCATCATGCGCCTCCCTGCGGCTGCTCGGCCATCCGCGCGCCATCCGTGAGCATCCGCATCCGCGACTCCTCCGCCGCGATGGCGCGCCGCAACTCATCCGCCGTCAGCTGGTCGTACACGGTCACGGCTGTCTGTTGCCGCGCATCGATCGTGACCTGCGCACCTGCCGCCGGCAACAGCCCCACGTGCGGCATCTGGGCCAGCGTCCGCAGCGCCGCGAGTTTGTCGCGCGTTTTAATCGTGACCGACTCAGACTCCATGGCCGTGCGCGTTACCCGGATCTCGCTGATGAGCGCCGCCTGCCCGGGGGTCAGTTCCGCGCTCGGCGTCAGCGTCACCGCGCCGTCCGCGTCCCACGTCACAACGTCCGACAAGTTGCCAAACGCGATGCGCTCGATCTCCGCCTGCACCCGTTCCGCGAGGTCGTAGCGCTCGGCTAGGGGGACAGGCTGGGCAACCGGTTTCGGCCCCGGGATGCTATCGCGCCACAGCCGGATGGTGGAGCGCGGCACGCCGGTGCGCCTGGCAGCCTCATGCAGACCCTCAACCGCCGCGATGGCGAGCGCCTCTACCCGCTGTTCATCGGTGTACGCCATAGCCCGATTCTAGCATCACAGGGGGGGGGAAGTTCCTGAATTGCACCCTCCCCCCCGGGGGGGATGTCCTGAATCGCAACTCCCCCCCCCTTGACCGGAGGAACTCCGGTGTACTCCGGCATGTAACCGGAGTCCCGCAATCGTTTCGCCAACTCGCCAGAACTTGTCCGGTTTGGGGTATTGCAATCCCTGCGCGTATGCGCCATGATTAGGCCATACCACTGAGGAGTCCCGACATGACCACTCAACCCAACGGCTTCAAGCCCATCACCGGCGAAGAGCTCTACTCTCAGGTCCTCGCCCAGTTCGCCGACGGCTACGTGATGCAGCTGACCACGTACACCCGCTACTACGTCATCGAATCCGCCGACGATGTCCGCCTCCGCAAAGGCTCCTGCGAGTTCCGCAACGGCCGCTACGGCCGCACTTGGTATCCGTTTTCGATGGGCGGCACGCCGATCATCGGCATGCGGTTCGGCCGCTGGGTTGAGTCCGACGCTAACGCCACCGCCTGATGATGGCCCGCTGCTCACGGGCCGAAACGCCGAGAGGCGTCGCGGGAGAGCA
>ERZ869925.840-NODE-840-length-17830-cov-79.160619_pt1 | contig 17830 bp, 33 predicted proteins | sample MGYA00579311_ERZ869925 | MGnify/ENA primary metagenome ERZ869925 (study PRJEB32216, sample SAMN09231817) | wastewater metagenome | place: USA: Maryland | collected 2016-07-30 | study: EMG produced TPA metagenomics assembly of the PRJNA472060 data set (Reclaimed...
GCCTAACCGGGCGCTCAAGCGGACGGCTACGCCGCGCGCTTAGCTGTTTGGTTAGACCTCAGCACCGACTGCTGCGGCCAATTCGTCACGGCGCTTGCGCTGGTACGCAAGCTGATCCTCCAGCTTCCGCACACTCTCGTCGGCCTCCTTGAGCAGCATTCGCAAGCCCTCGTCGCGCGCCTCTTTCTTCGTAGGCCAGAAGTGCAGGCCGTCGTTCGCGTGCCAGTGTCGCTGCGAATCGTCCTCGTCCTCGTTTAGCATGTGGACGTGCACGATCTTCCCGTAGTCGTTCTCGGCAATGAGCAGTCGGCACTTCCAGCCATGCGTGCAAGTCTGGCACTCCACCTCTAACTGGGTAGAGTCCTCGTAAGACCTGACTCCCTGCACCAGATATCGGAACGTCCCGCCGCCACGGACGTGCCGGAACAACTCGTCGCCTACCTTGTAATTCTTGATCGTCTTGCTCATGTCCATTCCTTGTAATCCGAGGTCTAACAATTCATTCAAGCCGACGCCGCGAAGCGGCGCGGCTTAATTCAGGCGTTATACGGCTAGCCGGCATTGCCGCTGCTCGTCCTCAATACGGCGACAAGCAATGTCGAAATACTTGCGCTCGCGCTCGATTCCAGTGAATTTCTTCCCGGCATGTACGCAAGCCGCTCCGGTTGTGCCGCTTCCCATATACGGGTCAATAACGGTGTTGGCTTGCGGCACCTTCCCCAGGCACCACAACATCAGCGGCAACGGCTTTTGTGTCGGGTGCAGACGTTCCACCGAACCATACGCCTGTACTCTTGACATCCGGAACGTTTTGCTAGGGCCAGTTAGTGTCGTATAGGCCAGCTCAAAATCAGCGCCGCTAAACTCCTGCATCTTGTCCCACGAGAGCCAGCAGCCATTCGGCTCTAAGCTGAAATAATTGCCACCCCAGACAATCAGGTCTCCGGCTTTCTCTCTGAGCAAGCCAAACAGCCAGTTCGGTGGCGGTGCCGAATCCCAGTCGAATGACTCAAACGATGTCGCCTTTTTGCCAGCGCCCATATTCATTGAGCCTACGTTAATTCCGTACGGCGGATCAGTCAGCGCAAGATCGTGTTTCGGCAACAGCGGCAGCACTTCCCGGCAGTCGCCGTGCCAGAGTTCCGCATTCCCGATTGTCACTTTCTCTGCCATATGTCCTCGTTGTCGCCGTATAACAACTCATTGGAGCCGAGGCCGCATCTTTGCCTCGGTGTTTGTGGTTACTCGCAGCGGCCCGGCTCAATTCGAGCGTTAGCTGGCACTTCGCGCTGCCAGCATCGCGTCTGCCCACTCGTAGAACCGCGCGCACGCTTCGGTCTGAAACTCCGGCAGCGTCTTGTCTTTCGGAAGCGCGCACATTGAGTCGGAGCTAGACCACCAACCCGCCAGCGCCTTCGCTGCAAAGTAATCGCGGAGCGTCATGCCGATGTCGCCGCCATTCGTCGGGTCGCCATGCGGAAATGCCTGCCCACCATCTTTCTTGTCCATTACTTACTCCCAGTGGGTGCGATCAAAAAGGCAAACTATCGTCCTCGAAATCATCAGCAGGCGGCGCTTTGGACTGCGCGGGCTTGCGGGATTCCTGGCGATCCTCTTTCGGCTTCACGCTCAAGCTAAAGAACGGCTTGCCTTCCAACTTCCCCGACTTCCCGCGCTTGCTCCAAGCTGACAGCCAGTATTCCTTGCCGTCAACATTAATGAAGCCTTGCAGGTCCGGGTGCGTGTCCTTTTCCTTGCGCTCGTTGCGGGCGAGGATTCCGGTATTCGTGTTGTCGTATTCGGCCACGGTTATTCCTTCGTCTTGCGGGATTGAATGCGCTTGATGGATGAGCGGTGGTGGGATGGAAGCAGTCCCCAGAGGGCGATTTTCTCCTCGGCTTCCAAGTCGCAAGCCTCATACTCGTTCGCGGCTTCGTCCAGTTTCCCGGCGTCCGCTTTGGCGAGGATCGAATCAGCCAATTCCTGAATTACGGGCTGGCGCTCCGGCTCCATGTCCTGAATCTGGCAGCCGTCGACAGGACGGCCCGCATAGACCCGTTCCGGCTTCTCTGGCTCCAGGTCATAGCCGCCCTCGCTCGCGTTCGCTATTTCGATGGCATGCGAAAGAACGTCACTACGCTCGGTGTAGGGCCATGTTTTGCTGGCACGCTTGATGACGGCCTTCTTTGCCATCTGGTCGAACCATTCCTCCCACGGACCCTTGCTCCCTTCCTTGCCGCGAGTGAACGCGGTTGACTTCGACCGGATTTTCTCTATCTCATCGCGCGGCATGATTTCCGTAAGAATGTCGCCGTCGCTGGTCTTGGCGATGCAGTAGGCTCCGACAGCCTCCCCGCGCTCCTTGAACGGCTCTGAGCGATGCTCAGGGGACAATGCAGGACCGTGGTAGACAAAGGTATCGGATTCGTACACAAGCTCCGCACGCGCCCACCTGACCGCCCCTGTGTCGGTCGCGATCTTGATCAAGCCTTTGTACGAGACGTCAAGATGAATGGCGTTATCCCTTGGGACAAGGTACGCATAGCCGTGGGCAGGATTGAGCGTAAGTCCTGTTGATGCGACGTTAATCATCGCCAGCTTCACGGATGTCGGATTCTGATTCGCGATCTTCATTGCGAAGTCGGTTTTCATGATCGCCTGCATAGCGAAAATGGATTCCTTGTCATACGAAACGAGGTCCGAATTCTTCTCGAATCGTTCCCGCGCGGACTGAATCGCCGACTGCCACGGAGCCAGTTCTTTTTCGACCTTTGCAACTGCGTTCATGCTCTCTCCTGAATTCCTGCCGGGATTCCGCCCGGACGGTGTTGGGATAGGGTGGGGTGTGGGGGGATTAGCTGTCGAACCCGAAAACAAGCCGCAATGCGTCAGGATCGCTCTCAAGTCGCCAGCCGTGCGCGGATTTCAGGTAGTCCAACCAGAGCACGAATGTCTTGCACGCTTCGCGCATAGGCCGTTCCCATTGGACTTGGACATGGGTTGCGTTTGGCGGGATTGTCTCCGCTTCGTCAACAACGACGATGCCCGGACCCATGACGCCGTCAGACCATCCCTTTGGCACAATAATGCCGTCACGTCTCATATTTCCGTACTCGGCAACGCTGACAATGCCTGTTTCATGCAACGACAGGCCCCATCCTTTCCAGTCGATCACTTCACGCAGGTAGAGCCATGACCAAGAATGGTCGCCATAATACTCGCCATCCGCAGGCAATCCAGAAGGAAGCCCGCGAGGCGCACTGATCGGCTCCATAGCCTCGTGAGTTTGACAGCCAGCGAATCCGAACCAGTTGCGGACCCCAGCCAATGCGGCAAACACTCGATAGTTTCTGGTGTCCTCAATCGGGCCAATCGTTTCGTACGGCCTCTCTTTGCCCCATCTTTGCTGCAAGTTCCCGTGAATGTCAGTACCCATTACATGCTCCTAAAGCTATTGATTGGATAGATTCCCTAGATTCTGAGGAGCCGCTTACCATGGGTCTCGTGGTAGCCATACTTTGCGGTCGCCTGCTCTCTCGCAGCTATCGCATCGTCAACCTCTTTGAATCGTCCGAGTGTTATTTTCGTTCCGGATACGCCTATTTGCGCGATCCAATTCCCCCGCTTTGCATCCCACCGCACGCCAACTATCCCGCTGGTGTTGTTTTTTGGGATGCCTTTGTTTTTCTGGTTCTCTGCATGAGAAACATCACGAAGGTTCGACCATGAATTGTCTAGTCGATTCCTTGATCTGTGATCCGCAAAGCCTTTCGGAAAGTGACCAGTCATGTAGAGGAATGCGAGTTTTGCTGCCCCATATAATTTCCCATTGATTGTCACCCTCAGATATCCGCGACGGTCAACTTTCCCGCAGACGTCTCCTACGCGAACGCCGCTCCTTGGCGTGGCCCACCTAAACACTCCCGTCTCATGGTCATAGCTGACAAGGCGCTTCAGTTCTTCTTGAGTGAGTGTTTGCATAGGGCTATGCTGCGCCCATTCTGGGTGCGTGTCAACAATTACGTTCCCCAGCGGCGATACTTCGTCTCCGCGATCAGCCCCAGCTTCTGAACCATCTCATCGCTGATATTCCGGTCTCCAACGGCAACCTGCCGCAAGTGAGTCGCGCTAACCCCAAGCGCCTTCGCCGCCTTGCGGTAGCTGCCATATTTCCGGCGCAACTGCTCGATCCTTTCTGCTGGCGTCGTGTACTTGCTCATGCTGGCGTCCCCGGATCAACAGCGCAACGCGCCCACGCAACGGCGCGAGAAATTGCAGTGCCGAGCGGAATGCCACGGTCCAGGCTGCGCAATGCGCGGCTCTGTGCGATGACAATGCGATGCTCTGGCATGTTGACGAGAGCATTGCGCACGTCCTCGACAGCGATCTTTTCATAATCCGGCTTTGCGGTCATGCGGCTGAAAATGCTGGTTACGGTTTCCATGTTTGACTCCGGGAGTTTGATTCTCGATGGTGGGTTTCTGTCGGCTGGCGCGAGCCGGAAATATCGGCTGGCCCATGCGCCAATCCGCTGCTCCGGCGCTGGCACCTGATCCGACCTGCCTACTCGCAGGCCGTGCTTTGCGAAATAGCGACCAAATGCGCGATCGCGGGCTGTGCTATCGATCTTCATTGCGCGCCTCCCACCGGCTGATTGCGGCCTCGGTGGCCTGAGATTCCGCTTCGGCGTCCGCGATTTCCTGCGCGCGGCGCTCGATCCAGTCTTTCTTTGCGCTCAAGACTTCGGCGCGGAAAGATTCACTGCTCGCGAAGAGGAACGATGCGTGCTCCGCGATCCAAGCGGATTCGGTCAGGATTTCTGAAAGACCATCCATATCGGCAGCCAATTCTTCCATAGCAGCCGCCTCGTGTTCGTCCGTCGGCTCGTGCCACTTCGGCCCCTCTGGGGGTGACGTGAGCCATGCGTCAAATCCGGTAAGGCCGCTCATGCTTTCTCCCCTTCGATTTCGTTTGCCATGACTATTATCTCCAACTGTCGATTTCGTTAAGTTCCATTTCCGCCTCGCAATCCTCAAGCGGGCAGTCGCACATCGGGCAGGCAGTGACGAACTTATGCGTATCGTCTTCGTGTCCGCAGAATGGACAGGTGAAGAATTCGTTGCTCATGCCGCCACCTTCTGCGCGTCAAACCGGATGACCGCATCCGCTCGCCTGTTTGCCGCTTCCTCTGTTGGCAGGCGAAGGAACGGGGTTCCTCCGATGCGGACGTAGAATGTCCCGTCGCTTTCTTCGGTTACCGTCACCGCACCCTTGAGGTCCATTGGACTTTTCTTGCTCATATTCCACCCCTTGCCGTGATTGGATGGTGTAAGCCTACAGTGCAAGCAACCTTGCGTCAATACCCATTGCAATCTTTTTTTCGATCCTGTAAGATTTGCCCATGACGACCACTCAAGCAATGAAGCGCTTAGGCGTGAAAACAGAATACTCCCTAGCCAAGCTGCTAGGCATCAAACACCAGGCTGTCTATGCGTGGCACGGCAAGGTGCCGCAGGCGCGGCAGTGGCAAGTGCAGATTCTTGCCAGAAAGAAAGCAGCATGACCCCGTTCGCGCCAATGGCGCAGAACCGCAGCGCACCCCTCGCTGCGTCGCCTGCCATGTGCAGGCCGCTCCCTGCCCGGTTTCCCCGCCGGGTACGGGAGCACCCTTTCGGCCAGTACATCGGCCACCGCCCGCAGTACACAGGCCGCGCTTCGTCACTCCGGTGCGTTGCTGCGTGGCGTAATTTATGACTGACCGCCTCTACCACGGCCCGATAACCACGGCATTCGACCGCCGCGTGTTGCAATCGACGCGCATCCCGTATTTCTGCGCGCAGTGTGCAGGGGTTATCGAGGTTCCGACTGGCTGGGATTTGTGCGAGAAATGCCAGCATGACCCCCGCTGAGCGCCTAGAGACACAATCCGCCCTGTTGCTGGCCCAATACCAGGTGCTGCTTCGCGAACTGCGGGAATCAGCGGACAGGGCCGAATTGACCCCTGCCGCGCGAGGACTACTGGCGCATGTGGAATGTGAGGGCGGATTGCCGTTTTGGGTAGCCCCTTGACTGCCGCGCCAAATAGGCGCTAAATCGTAATGCCTTCGGGCCGGTGATGTCGAAACCACCGTTACGCACAGGAAATAGCCGTGATCCCATATCTGAAGCTGCACCACGCACGAACCCAAAACAAGGCGCAACGCCTGTCCTGTGGTTTCGACCGTGCGTGGTGCGGCCCCACATGTCGGAATACGCCATGACGCCCAAAGACCGCAGATTAGAACGTTCGATTGAGGTCGCATCCCTCGAATTTCACTGCGCGCAGACTTCCGATGAACGCCGTTCAGCCTGGGAGCGTATGCGAAACCTGATCGCCCAACGCTCTCCGGAGCGGGTGCGGGAGATGGAAGAAAAGAAGGGGCTGCGCAGGCCGTGAGTGACAACTACACCAAGCTGTTCAGCAGCATCACCGAATCGACCGTATGGGGCGAGCCGTATGGTACGCGCCTCGTCTGGATCGCGTTCCTCGCCAAGTGCAACAAGCATGGTGAAGTCTATGCGGCAGTTCCAGGCGTTGCGCGTATGGCGAATGTGACGCTTGAGGAAGCAGACGCAGCAATAACGGCGCTGCTATCCCCCGACAAGTGGAGTCGGACCCCCGACAATGAAGGTCGGAGAATCGAAGCGATAGACGGGGGTTGGAGGATTCTCAATCATTCAAAGTTTGATGCTATCCGTGGATCTGAAGAACGCGCCGCATACAAGCGTGAATGGGACAGGAAGAACCGAGGAAATAGGCCATCTGCAAAGGATAGACCCCCGACAACCCCCGACAACCCCGACTCGAAACCGACAAATCCGACACCACCAGTCAGCAGTCAGCAGTCAGGAAAGAAAGAAGCAAAAGCATGTGCCTCGTCTACCGACGAAGCACCACAACCACGCAATCAGCCGATCCCATACCAGGCCATTGCTGACGCTTTCAACCGGAACATGGAGAAGCTGCCAAAGGTTCGCGAACTGAACGCAAAGCGGAAAACCATGATCCGCACGGCATGGCAGGAAAACGCCGAACGCCGAACGCCTGAGTTCTGGACTGCGTATTTCGAGGAATGCGCGAGCGACTCGTTCCTGAACGGATCGGGGCCATACAAAAACGGCCATGAAAACTGGCGACCGAGTTTTGACTACCTGCTGAAAGGTGACGTGGTGACGCGAGTATTTGAGAAAGCCCTAGACCGAATGGAGCGGGAAGGATGAGCGCCTATTCCATCCAAGCCGAGCAATCCATCCTGGGCGCTTGCATGATCGACGGCCAAGCGTTCTGGCAGGTTGCCGACTTGCTGACCACGGCGGACTTCTGGGATCAGCGCCACCGTGCGCTATGGGAGGCGATGACCAGCCTTGCCGCACGCCAAAAGCCTTTCGACGTGGTGACGATCAGCGACTATCTGCGCGAAGCAGATCAGGGCGCGACCGCGTACGTGTTCGAGATTGCCAACAACACGCCATCCATTGCGAACGTACGCACCTATGCTGAGATCGTAGCGGAGAAGTCGCAGGAACGCCGCGTATGCGATGCAGGGGCCAGGATCACCAAGTTATCCGGTAAAGACTCTCTGATTGACGCGCAGGCGATTCTTGGCAGCATCACGGACACGGTATCTGGCAAGACCAAGACCGCGAAAGAGGCGATGGCGAGCCTAACCCGGTTGCTTCATGACCAGACTGAGCGCGAGTCTGGGATTCTCGGGGTTCCGTACGGATTTCCGATGCTTGACGCACTGACCGCAGGAATGCAGCCGGGGGAGCTTGTCCTTGCCGCTGGACGCCCAAGCATGGGCAAGTCCCTATTCGCGATGCAGATCGCCTTGCATTCGGCGCAAGCCGGTTTCCCCGCCCATATCATCAGCCTTGAGATGCCAGTGAATCAGTGCATGCAGCGGCTTGTCTCGGCAGTGTCGAATGTCCCGTTCGAGCATGTGCGCGACGCGAAGAAAATTGAGGAATGGGAATGGCCCGCGATCGCTCGCGCCGGAACGGATATCAGCCAGTTGCCGCTGTACTTCGATGATGACGTTTACGAGCTACAGAAAATCCTCGCAAGGGTTCGCCAGATTCACGCGGCCTATGAAACTCGGGTCGTTGTAATCGACTACCTGACGTTTATGCGGATGCCGAAAGCGGACACGCAGGCGCTGGCCGTGCAAGAGGTGACGCGGGAATTGAAGGCGGTTGCGAAGGCACTCGGGATAACCGTCATCCTTGTTTCGCAGTTGAACCGTGGACTTGAGGGGAGATCCGACAAGCGCCCGGTATTGTCCGACCTTCGCGAATCAGGTGCTATCGAGCAAGATGCCGACGTGGTTTTCATGCTGTACCGGGACGAATACCACAACCCAGGATCGCCACAGAAGGGTTACGCCGAAGTCTTGATTCGCAAACAGCGCAATGGGCCAACTGACATGGTGCCGCTCAAAACTGAGTTTCATGTCCAGCGATTCGACGCCGCGCCGGAAGGGTTGCCAGCGATGCCAGCAACTGAATCGAAGCCGAGAGGGTTCGGCGGCTTCAAGAAGAAACAGATAGGCCGAGATGATTGACCTTGAGGAATTGGCCGCTGCGCAGATGGCGAAGAAGGCTGATCAGCGCGAACAGAACCGCCGCGACTTCCCCCTGATGGCGAGCTATCTGAAATTGCTGGAACGCTTCAGTCCTCGCGCGATATTCGCCGAGGAAAACGGACGGAGGATAGGACGTGAGTAATCTGCGGAGTATTGGGGACGTGGCACGCAGGCATTTGGACAGGCTGATTCTTTCGGCTATGGGGCCGGTAAAGGAATGCCCCGGTTGTTTTGAGTTTCTGCCGCACGATGCGGAATTTTTCCACCAAAGCGGCAAACGTGGGTTAGACTCGTGCTGCAAAGCGTGTCGCTACGAGCGGAGGGCAGCATGAGACGGGACGAAACCCCGGAAGGAACGCCAGCGGAGCTTGCGCGCTGGGCTTGGGACGCGCTGCAACGGCGCACACCTGGCACCCTGTATGCGCTCGTTGTTGGCATCCGAAGCGTATGGCTTGTGGAAGCGGAAACCCCGAAGTGCATGCGGCTGGAGCGGGATCACCCGGAAGTGATTGCTGGTTTCTACAGGGCATCGATGAACCTTGCGCGATCAGGTTTGACGGTTGCGGACATTGAGGAATCCATCAGGCTTTGCGGGGTGGCGGCATGAGCGCAGCGCAGAAAATCCCACGTAGGCATGAGCGCCACGCCCTGCGCGTCATCAAGGGCGGATTCGCCCCGGCAGACGGCGGCACGGCCAACCGGCTGCGGGAGAAGGGGATTCGTATTGGCGACCTGGTATTTGCGCAATTCGTAAAACCCCGGAACCAAAAGTTTCACCGACTCGTTCACTCGTTCGGCGAAATACTGGTCCAGAACATCGCGGCATTCGAGGACATGAACAGCCATACGGTACTCAAGCGCCTGCAAGTCGAGGGCAACATCGGCTGCGATGAAATGGCGGTCATGTTCCCAGGTATCGGCCCCTGCACCTATCGCATCCCCCGAAGCCTGTCGTTTGAATCCATGGACGAATCCGAGTTTGGCGAAGTGTTCCAAGGATTCTGCAAGTACGTTAGCCGGACCTATTGGCCGAGTATGGACCCCGAGGCTATCGAGCGCATGGCGGAAATGTGGGGGAACCAATGAACTTCGGATCAGTGTGTAGCGGCATAGAAGCGGCGTCCGTCGCCTGGCATCGGCTTGGCTGGCGCGCGGCATTCCTGTCAGAGATTGAGCGGTTCCCATGCGCCGTCCTCGCGCACCACTACCCCAGCGTTCCGAACTTCGGCGACATGACCCGCTTCATGGAGTGGCCTGATGCAAACATCGATGTTCTCGTCGGCGGAACGCCCTGCCAGTCATTCAGCGTCGCCGGACTCCGAAAGGGACTGGATGACCCGCGTGGCAACCTCATGCTCACCTACGGTGCAATTGCTGGCCGCTATCGGCCCCGCTGGCTGGTTTGGGAGAACGTGCCCGGCGTCCTGTCGTCAAACGGAGGGCGGGACTTTGGAGCCTTCCTCGGGATGCTGGGCGAACTCGGGTATGGGTTCGCCTACCGAGTTCTTGACGCTCAGCACTTCGGAGTTCCACAGCGCCGCCGTCGCGTGTTCGTTGTCGGATGTCTTGGAGACTGGCGACGTGCCGCAGCGGTTCTTTTTGAGCGCCACAGCTTGCAGGGGAATATTGCGCCGAGCCGCGAAGCGAGGAAAGGATCTACCGGATTCACTCCGTCGAGCTTTGGAGGGTACCGCGAAGGCTGCGGATCACTCCGCGCAAATGGAGGGGACTATGGCGGCGGAACCGAAACCCTAATTCCTTCAACAGGCAATGTCGCACATTGCCTGAACGCCGGGGGCATGGGGCGGCAGGATTACGAAACCGAAACGCTGATCGCTCACAGCCTGCGCGGAGAGGGTTTCGACGCCGGCGAGGACGGGACGGGACGCGGAACGCCGCTGGTGCCTGTTGCTTTCAATCTGCGCGGGCGCGAGGACGGGGCGCAGCCAGAACCTGACCCTGACAACATTGCATCAATGCGCGCTGCATCGGGCGGTTCGTCAAGGAGCTATGTTGCGTTTGCGGAAAATTCCAGATCAGAAGTTCGTCTTGAGGGCGGCGATGGATCGCGAGTTGGCGCATTGAGTACCGGGGGCGGAAAACCTGGACAGGGTGCGCCGATGATCGCATTCACGGCAAAGGATCACGGCGCCGATGCAATGGAGGACTGCAGTCCAACCCTGCGTGCTGGCGGGCATAGCAAGAGCCATGCAAACGCAGGCGTCATGCCAGCCGTGGCATTCAATTGGCAAAGCGGCGGTGATTGCCGTGGGCTTGAGCCGCAGCCGATCACGAGCGCGCTGACAAAGGAGCAGACGCCCGCAAGCCTGCAAGGATCGGCAGTCCGCCGCCTGACCCCGGTTGAATGTGAGCGCCTTCAAGGATTCCCAGACGGGTACACTGACATTCGGCCAAAGGGCAAGTCAACGCCAGACGGGCCACGATACAAGGCGCTCGGAAATAGCATGGCTGTTCCAGTGATGACATGGATTGGCCAGCGAATCGCGGCCGTGAGCAATATCCTATGAAACGCAGCCCCATGCCGCCGAGGTCCGCGCCAATGCCCCGTAAACGCCCCGGAACGCGCCGTAGAGGCGAATCTGAGCGTGAGGCGTCCACAGTCCCGCCCAAGGCACGGAAGCCGCTTAAATCGCGTTCTACGCGGCCTAAGATGACCCAGGCTCGGAAGTCGGCGAAGGGGAGGCCCTGCCTGGTCCGTTTGCCTGGTTGCGATGGCGGCGGGGAAACCACGGTTCTTGCGCATTACCGCCTCGCTGGACATTGCGGCACTGGCCTAAAGCCGCCCGATTGTCTTGGAAGTTTCACCTGTGACCCGTGTCATTCTGCCGTTGACGGTCGCCGGACGCTTGAGGGCTGGTCGCGTACAGAAATCAGACTGGCCCATGCAGAGGGTTGTTTGCGCACCGCAGCATTACTGGAGGGAGAGGAATGAGCAGCCCGACGCAGCGCAGCAAAGCCCACCTAGAGAAACAGGGCTACCGGGTGGCGATTGTCGAAACGTGGAATCACTTTACCCAACGCCGCCATGACCTTTTCGGCATAATTGACTTGCTCGCAATCCGCCCCGGCGAAACGCTGGCAGTCCAGACCACCAGCGCCAGCAACATGAGCGCCAGGGTCAAGAAGATCGCCGAATCGGACGCCATTGCGGACATACGCGCGGCAGGGTGGGGATTTCATGTCCACGGATGGAAGCGCGGAACCAATGGCAGGTACACGCTTAGGGAGGTGGACGTATCGTGACCGACGAATATCCGAGTTTGGCCGAGCGCTGCGCAAAGCTGGCAGGGAAAACAACCTACCGCGTACCTGTCGAAGGCGTCGGCACCAAGTTTGACCACGTCCCCGATACCTGCGCGCTGACCTACGACCTATGCGGCGCTCGGGGCGACAAGTGGAATCCAGGCCCGGAGCTGGTTTACGCACATGCCACCGGATCGGAGGCTGAACGAGCGGAGGTTATCGACTGGCTCGCCGAGAAAATGCGGGTCATGCTGCAAGTCCGTGGCCACGAAAGCGCCGGAATGCTGCGAGGAATCGCGACGATATCCTACTGCATGGTTGTCCGTGGCGATGACTCTGTGCAGGGGTTTGGATTCAGCGCCAGCAACATGAAGCTGGCGCGCATTGGCGCATCATGGCTAGAGGCTTGTATGGACGAAACGGAAGCGCGGTCTAGAAGGTCCGCGTCAAGCCCCGCAAGGCCCCGCGAAACCGCATAAGAACGGGCTTGCAATCCTTTCGTCCAGCATGTAGGCTATACGCTGGTCGCCGTGTCGCTGGCGACGAAGGAATGGCCGATGGGCCGGACGGCAAGGCATCGGATTGCAAAACCGATTAAATCAGGTTCGACTCCTGAATTGGCCTCCAAACACGCGAGATTACAAGCGCAAGGGGCGCGCAGCAGCCTTCCAAGCTGATGAACGCGGAGTTCGACTCTCCAATCTCGCTCCATTCCAAACCCAGCCAAGCCGCTGGGTTTTTCGTATTTGGCGGCAGCGTGGAATCCGGCTACTAGATAGCATCTAGTGGCGAGGTCGGGAGATTCGGAGAGCGTTATTACGCATTGACCCGCGTCTGAACCTTGGGAACCCGCACGTTGAGAAGATTGGGCGCAACCCGGTCGTCCCGCCAATGTTTCACAGCTCGGCCTCGGCACTCCCCTACCGGCAACTACGCCAAACCGATGCGTCGAGCTTCTATCCTGAACGAACTATCTGGAATTTCCGTATAGTTCGAATTACGAGGTCACAATGTCCGAAAAAAAGGAATCACTGTGGCTCGTAAGCCGCCACGGCAAAGACGGGCGGATATTCCGTAGCCGTGCCAGTGCGCGCCTGTTCAAGTCCCGCAAGCCCGTTCCCGCTGACTACGCAGTCGAGCCGGTGAAGTGGGGGCCAGAGCGCCAGAAGGCTCGCTGATGGATGCAATGATCGGCGGAGCAATAACCTTGATTCTGGCTGCCTTGGGTGGACTGATTTGGCTGATTCGACTGGAAGGCCGAATCAACGTCCAGGATGCGCTTCGATCAGCCCTGAATGACCGGCTCAACAGTTTCGAGCAACGCATTTACGCAACGCTTGAGCGGATTGAAGAGAAGCTGGACGACACGATCAGCCGAGACGAGTTCAACTCACGCAAATGATCAGGATCAACCCCAAGGGACTAGCCGCCATCGCTGCGGCGGGCCTGACGGTATGCACGGCGGGTCTGTACCAGTTTCTTGGCAAGTGGGAAGGCGAAAGCCAATACACGGTCTATGCCGACAAGCTGGCAAACGGAATCCCAACGGTTTGCAAGGGCATCACGCACTGGGTCACGGATACCCCGATCATTGTCGGCGAGGTATGGTCGAAAGAGAAATGCGAGGCCGAGGAACGCGCCGCTATCACTGCCGTGCAATCGAACCTGATCCTGTGCTTTGACCGATCCGAGCGGATTCCTCAATCGGTGTTCGACATGGCAACCAGCCACGCCTGGAACGTCGGCGTACGGAATACATGCGCCAGCCAAGCGATGAAGGCATGGCAGGCGGGAGATTGGGAACTGGGCTGTAGGCGGCTGCAAGTATCGGACGGCGGCAAACTGGTCTGGACCTACGCCAACGGCAAGTTTGTCCGAGGGCTGGCGAACCGACGGGACGATGAACGGGCGAACTGCATATGATCGGCTACGCCCTGATCCTTGCCGCAACCCTATCTGCCTGCATCGCCGCAATCATGGCTGAAACGGTAATGGGCAAGGTCGGTTTCGGCTACCTCGCAATCGTTTGCATGTGCGTTTTGATCCTTTGGAGAGCGCGGAAATGACCATCATCCTCGTATTGCTGGCATTCGCTGGCGGCGTGTACGTCGGCCACCGCTACCACGCCACGATCCAAGGCTGGCTGGATATGTCGGACGACTGAATGCGAGCCTACCTCGCCCTAGCCCTGCTGATAGCCCTGGTCGGCTCACACTGGGCCGCCTACAACGCAGGCGTTAGCCGAGAGCGGGACCGCAATGTAGCGGCTGCGAGCGCGCAGAAGGACGCTGTAGCCGCGCAGGTAGACACCCAGGCTCAGGCCAGCTCAGACGCACGCACAACGATGCTGGACTATCTTGCATCGATACCAACCATCGAGGTCCGGTCACATGAGGCAGCCGAGCGCGTACGGGTCATCTACCGCGACACTCCTGCTGTGTGCGTCGCTACTCGGCCTGACAGCGTGCGGAAAGAACTTGACGCGGCCTACCGAGCTACAGCCGATTCCATCCGTGCCATGCGACGCCCGACCACTGACAGTCCCGCCAATGGTCCCTGAGCCTGCGTATATGGACGTTTGGGCGCTGCAAATGCTCGGCCTGTATCAGCAAGCGGCAGTGACCGTGAACGCCACGAACGATTGCCTGCGCAGCCTGAGAGCTAGTGGAGTGATACGGTAATGGCTGAGAACTGGGGCGAGCGGTTGGCACAAGTGGGCCGCAGCCTGAACCCGGTTACGCGCGTGCGCAACATGTTTTCGGGGCTGCGCGACCATCCCATGCAGACAATCGGGACTGGCCTGTTGACCCTGTTGGGTGGCGCAGTGGCTGGCCCGATCGGCGCACAGATCGGACGCGCTGGATCGCAGTATGCGTTCAACCAGTACAACCAGTCCCAAGCTCCAGACGCACTCCCCGGCATCACAAGCCCCAACACGTTCAACGGCCAAGCACAGCCCAACATCGGGACCATGCTCGGCATCCCCAACTATGCAGGCGGTAATGTAGGCTCTACAGGTGCCAACCAGTACCTAACCGGCAACTTCGGACAGCAGCCGCAGAGCGCAAGCCCCGGATTCCAGCCTATCAACATGGATTACGGGCAAAACCAGCAAGCGCCAACACCGCAGAGCCCGAATGGTGGTCTTCCCGGCATCACTAGCGCGAATCCGTACCCGCAGTCAGGCCCGGCCCAATCGTGGCACGACTCGCAGGGCTACGACACCGGCTGGCGCACTGGCGAGGGTGGTACGGGGCTTGGCGGTGGCTGGAGCACGGTAGACAGCAGCGCAGAAATGTCCGCGCTGAGTCAATTGCTATCGAATGCGGGCGGCACGTTGGGCGACGCAGCGCGATTCAACATGACCCCGGAGTTCGGGACGGAAATCATGCGAGCGGACGGGACAGTTAGACAGCGCGGCGGCGACTCTCGATTGATCGAGCGCACAGGTTCAAACAGGCCGACGACCGCGCAGGAGTTCATCCGTCGAAACCCTGACCGATGGAGTCAAATGCTGCAACAGATGCGGCAAGGGGCAGGACGTGGGTAAGCCCGTCGCAATAGTCAGACCGTAGCCCAATTCTTGGGCGTCAACAACGCCCGATAGGGCATAGCGAGGAAGTTACAAATGAGCATCCAAGGCGATTCACGCGGCCCGCTCGGGTCGGCCATCACTGTCAACCTGAACGCGTTAGGCGACACGTTTGTGCCGATCCCCTGCAAGCAGTTCATCCCCCGAAACATCACGGTCACGAACGCCAGCGTCACCCTTGCCGCGTCGGCTTCGACCATCGGCGTGTACACCGCACCATCGGCAGGTGGTACGGCTATCGTGACCCCATCGGTAAGCACGACGCTGACCAGCTCCACGGTATTCGCTGACAAGACCATCGCAGCGGCTACAACCGTGTTCACTCCCGCGTATGACAGCACTGCAAAGGCATGGGGCGTCTATGTCCGTGTCGCTGTTGTCCATGGCACCGCAGCAACGCTGGATCTGTACATTTTCGGCGATGCAATCAAGTAACAGGGTGCCCCGTAACAGGGGCGCTCTTTGATATGGCACGCCCAACTAAGTACAAGCCTGAATACGTAGAGCAAGCAGCAAAGCTCTGCGCACTGGCAGCAACAGACCAGGAATTGGCTGATTTCTTTGAGGTAACAGTTACCACGCTGAACCGATGGAAGATCAGCTACCCAGAGTTTTGTGCGTCCATAAAGGATGCCAAGGAACAAGCCGACAACCGCGTAGAGCGCAGCCTGTTCCAGCGGGCTACGGGGTATGAGCAGGATGAGGTCAAGATATTCATGCCGGGCGGCAAAGACGATCCTGTCTATGCGCCTTACAGGGCCAAGATCGCGCCGGATACGACGGCCTGCATCTTCTGGCTAAAGAACCGCCGCCCGGACGTATGGCGGGAGAAGTCCACGGTTGACGTAAACAACTTGCAATCAGCGAACCAGCTAACAAATGACCAGCTTGCACATATCGCCGCAGGAGGCAGCCTCAATTCTGCTACAGAGGCGAACAGCGACAGCAAGCCTCACTGAGTTCTGCCGGTTTGTAGCGCCGCACGAGCCACCGGCTGCCCATCATGTCGTGCTGTGCGATGCGCTGGATAGCGTGGCAAGGGGCGAGCTACGGCGGCTGATGGTATTCATGCCGCCAGGATCGGCGAAAACCACCTACTCGACTATCCGTTTTCCTGCCTACTACATGGGCAAGTACGCGGACAAGGGTGTGATCTGCGCCAGCTACAGCGGGGACTTGGCTACCATGTTTGGCGGCAAGGTCCGCGATCTGGTCAAGTCCAGCGAGTTCCGGGAACTGTTCGATGTGTCGCTTACAGAGGACACGCGGGCCAAGGGTGAATGGACCACGGATGCAGGCGGGTTCTACTTCGCAACAGGCGTTGGAGGCTCGGTCACTGGACGCCGTGGCGATATCCTAATTCTGGATGATCCCATCAAGGGCAGGGCAGACGCCGATAGTGCCCTGATCCGGGACAAGGCATGGGAGTGGCTGAAGGCGGACTTGCGGACACGCGGGAAGCCGGGCTATGCGGTCATTCTGGTGATGACCCGCTGGCATGAAGACGACCCTGCCGGACGCATCCTGCCTGATAACTGGAATGGCGAATCGGGGACGTTTACAGACAAGTTCGGCGAGGAATGGACGGTTCTTTGCTTGCCAGCCGAGGCGAGGCAGAACGACCTAATGGGCCGCAAGCCCGGCGAGTTCCTTTGGACCGATTACAAGCCTAACGCCGAATGGCTGAGGGAAAAGGCATTTCAAGGCCCCCGCAACTGGCTGAGTCTGTATCAGCAGGTTCCGAGTGCTGAGGAAGGATTGAATTTCAAGCGCGAATGGATGCGCTATTACAGCGATCTTCCGAAGGACTTGAACGTCTACATGTCGGGTGACTTCGCGGTCACTGAGGCCGATGGCGATTTCACTGAACTGGCCGTGTGGGGCGTTGACCCAAATGGCCGCATCTACGCGTTGGATTGGTGGAGCAGGCAGGCCACATCAGACGTTTGGGTAGATGCTTTGCTTGACTTGGCTAAGCACTGGAAACCGATGTGGTTTGTTGGAGAAATGGGGCCGATTCGCAGGGCTGTAGAACCTTTGCTGGCAATGCGCAGTCGCGATAGGCGCGTATTTGTAGCAACCCAATGGCTGGCACATGAAGGCAACAAAGAGGCGCATTCGGTGAACTTCCAAGGTCTTTGCGCTGCCGGGTACGTGTACTGGCCAAAGCTCGACTGGGCAGAGCGCGTGATTGACCAATTGCTCAAGTTCCCAGCCGGTCGATTGGACGACGCTGTAGATGCGTGTTCGCTATTCGGACGCTTCATCCACAAGACTTGGAAAGCGGTTGAACCCGCCAAGGAACCCGCCGTTGACTTCGCCCGTATGCCGACCATCGGAGAGATGATGC
>ERZ869925.841-NODE-841-length-17799-cov-18.555681_pt1 | contig 17799 bp, 27 predicted proteins | sample MGYA00579311_ERZ869925 | MGnify/ENA primary metagenome ERZ869925 (study PRJEB32216, sample SAMN09231817) | wastewater metagenome | place: USA: Maryland | collected 2016-07-30 | study: EMG produced TPA metagenomics assembly of the PRJNA472060 data set (Reclaimed...
ACTGCGCCTAAAAAACCTACAATCATAATTGTTAGTGGAGTTATCATGTTTCTTAATTTAAAATGATTACTGAAATTGTTGCTGCGATTGCTATAAGTGCAAAGAATACACCCCATGCTATCTTTTTACCTTTTGAAATGCTCATTTTCTGTCCTCTTTATTTATTTTATTTTTAAGTATGTCTATTTCCTTTTCCAATTCTTGGTTTGATTTTTCTATTAATGAATTTTCCTCCATTGCTTTATTTATTTCTGCTTGTAATTCGTTTTTTTTATCTAAAATTTGTCGGATTTCTTCCATTTCTTTTTTCAAATCCTCATTGGTATTGGTAAGCTGGTTTGTGGATGATTTAATAGTCGATAACTGTTTTTGCAAATCTTCGATTACAGGGCTGTCTATTGATTTGGCTTCGTTTGGTATTATTTCAATCACCTCGCAATTGTTCAATATAGGAGCAAAATCACTATACATTGGCTCATCTGCATAGACGCAATCCACTAACCAATAGTCTTTATACTCCTGCGGAATGATATTGCTTTTAGAAGATTTGTTTAAATCCTCAATTTTTTGCTTTTGTTCTTGTGTTAATTTGAAATACTTCATTATGAAACTTTGTGGTTTAATTTAGTGTGTAATGTTACCCATGCGCTGCGCAGTAATGCGGCTTGAATATCGGTTAGTGATTTGCCTATAAAATATCCACCTATCAATTGAACCGTTGCATTACCTTGAATATACAGCAGCCCGAAACTCGGCACATCGGCAGTTTTTGCGGTGGATGCATTGCTGTAGGTGGTCTTTACGCCACTAATGTACAGGTCAACACTACTATTAGAACTCCGATTAACTATCAACGGAAAACCACTTGATAATTGCGAGGTGGTTATTTTGCTTCCATTTAACTGTATTCCAGTATAAGCAGGGTAGTTGGAGGAGTACATATACAAATCAATATTCCCTCCAATAACAGCTCTTGAGTTATGTGGGCCACCGCCAAGCCCAGAAGCATTATAAAACATACCGAAGCTGGCATCATCTAATCCAAATTCCGCAACATTTAAGGGCGAAAAATTACTGCTGATGCTCTTGGTTGTACTTACAACAGTTAGTCCCGCAGTGGCACCTGACATTATCCAATCGGAACTGATGTACCCAACATTGGTATCATAGCTAAGGCTTCCTGCAAGAGGAACATTACTGCCATCTGTATTGATAATTAAGGGAATGAACATACTGGCAAATGTTTCTCCGAACATTACATTCATCCGCAGAATACGGCTTCTCATAGGTTTAATCTCCATCAAGAAATCATTCATAGCTTTTAAAACGAAACCGCTGGCAACGCCCCCTTTGTTCAGCCATACCATTAGTTCTGGCTCTATCGAAGCACTCATAAGATTATGCATTTCGCATAAAATGCAATCATTGTTAATGAATGTTAGCGTTATTACATTGATACTGCTTAATACGTAATCTGTACTGTTCTTTTTAAAAGTTTTTATGGGTAAAATGGGTTCGGTGCTGTCTTGGTGAAACATGATGGCTTTTGCGCCCGATACCGCATTAGTAAGATTATAAGTAATATTACCTGAAACCGCACTGCTTATATTTCCGTAATATTTTGAGGTTGTAAAATCGACCACTGTTATATTCCCGGCGTTAACCATGGCACTTCCTGTTACTGTAATATTGCCATCGCCAACTAATATATACTGTACTAAAAGTTGATTTTCAAGTATTGTTGGTGTAATTGGATTTGCTTCTGCTGTACCTTTTATTACTGAAACCACTCCATCTTCATCAACTACAATGGCATCAAACCTATCGTAAGTTGCATCAGAAGCATCTAATGTAACTTGGGTGGCACTTGTATTTTTGTCGCCATTAAAATAGTACTCTAATGCAGTAACATCATAGACAAGACCTGTCCCCGACCATGATGCACCACCTGTTTTTAAGTATGGTGAACCTCCACCTCCACTATTAATTTTATTTAATAAATATACAAAGTTACCGTCGCCCTCTACCCAATCTAAAGTAGAACCTTTCACTGTTACTGAATCACCAGGGTTAGCTAATGATGATGATCTAAGAATTAATCCCATTATATAGTATATTTACAATAAATATATGGAAAGATAAAGAATGTTGGATATCTTATTGACGATTGCGCTGCATATCAAACTGGAATTGTCCATTATACATTTCAGCAGGAGCACATTCATGGAAATAGATTTGCGCTACTCTAGCATTTTCTTCAATGAATAGTGTTTCATGAACATATAGTAGAGTTCCCATAAATTCAGTTTCAAAGCCGGGATCAAATACAGGGCTATTAATTATTGCACCATTACGATATAATGATGAACGTTGTTTAATAAATGCTACTCTGTTGTTTGGTATTTTACATCCTTCGTTGAATGTAATATCGTATACACCAGCATAAAGTAACCAACCATGTTGGCCATCTAAATTAATTAGACCATGAGGTCTATAATTCATTAATTCGGTTTTGTCTTTTAATACTTTACCGATTTTTACAGATGATTCTAATTTGTTTACTGCTTTAAGTGACAAATCATAACCTACTTGTGCTGGTTTACCGTGTGTTCTTTCTAATTGTAATAGACCTTCGTCAATAATTTGATGTGCGCTTAACATAATTTTTTATTTTTAATATACTATAGTTCTTCTACTACTCCAAGTACTTCAGCTAAAATTAATAACCCACCTGCTTGATAGGGACATCCTAATAATAGTGCCATACCTGCTCCCATTCTAATACAGGATTTAATAATACTAATAGTGAAGTGCCATTTTGTTTTTGAACCTTGTTCTTGCATAACTTTATTTTTTATAATCTGCTATTGTTTCTGAATCATCATTTTCCCAAGGATAGACTATCCAAGCATTGCCTCTTACTAAACTATAATAAAACATAGGTTCTACCATAGCTGTTTGTTTGTGGTGAATAGTTGCTATAGGATAGTTAGTGTATTTTTCTAATGTTTCACCTGTATCACAGATATCATCTACTATTAATACACTACCAACTAATACATCATATCCTGATTTAAATAAAGGTATATTTAACTTATGAGATAGCATTACTGCTGGAATTAATCCACCTCGTGGTAATCCATAGATTGATGTTATTGTAATACCAGATTCTTTTATTTTGCTAGCCAAATCTGACATAGCATTATCGATATATTCCCAAGTTAAAAACCGTTTTTCCATATCATTTTAATCGTTTATAATATATGTTTTCATCTACTAATTTTCTCATTTTATTAATATTAAATCCATTATACTGAGCACATTTAACTTTGGAATTAAACATAATGTTATTTCTAATATCTAAAATTTTTACTCCATTGTTTTGTTTTCCTTTTTTTGAAGCACTTAATTTAGGATTAGGTCCTCTATTGGGGCTAATTCTACCTTTTAATTTTAAATTAGGTCCATATTTATTTCCTTTTTTAGGTGATGGTTTTCCTTTTAAAGCTTGGCTTTTTTTAATTCTGGATTCTAATGATTCTTTACAATTTTTATGGTTACTAGGTTTACCTATTTTAGATAATCTCATTTTATTTTTAGTAGATTGGGATAGTTTTCGTCCTTTATTAGATTTACTTATTTTTTGTTTTATTTCATCTGTTAAAAAACTAGGTCCTCCCCCTCCATTGTTTTTATTTAGTACTTCATATCCTAAATTTTTGTAGTGTTGTATCCACTTTATTTCTAATGGCTTCCAGTCTTTTTTATCTAATGAATTTACTTTATCAATATAATCATAATTAATTTGATATCCAAAGGTATATTTATGGTTATTTTTTCTTGTGTTTTTGGTTTTACCAATATATACTTTATTAGGATCATTATAACAATTGGTAACTAAATAAATATAAGTTGTATTCATGGTTAGTATTTATCTAACAATAAATATATAACTAAGCCAGAGGCGCACCATTCATTTCGATAGCATGTAGGAACTCTTCACGTATTAAATTATCCTTTTCCATAAACACACCACTAAATTTATTAGTAGTCATTACAGAAGCATGTTTTATTCCTCTATGAGAACAACAAGTATGTTTACATGCAATACTAACTGCTACAGATTGACAATCCATTTTATTAGTAATATAATCATGTATTTGTTGAGTTAATGATTCTTGCATTTGTGGTCTACGACTAAACCATTCAACAATACGATTAAGTTTACTTAATCCTATTACATATTCTCCAGGAATGTATGCAACGGTTGCAAATCCTGTAAATGATAGGTTATGATGTGCACACATACTAACAACTGGAATACCCCCTTGAATTACTAATCCATCATAACCTTCATCATTAGGAAATACTGTAATATTAGGTTCATCTGTAAGAGAGCCTACAATTAGATCTTTAATAAAGGCTTTTGAAACCCTTTTAGGAGTATCAATAGTTTGTTTATCTGCTGTATAATCAAATCCTAAGGCTTTTAAAAATTGCCCATAAGCCTCAGCAGCTTTAACAATCATTTGTTCTGTTTCTTCTTTAGTACGAGGTAAATTACCGTTCGATTTTTTTAATAATTCCATTTTATTTTAAATTAAAGTTTTCATTTTTTAATAATATTAAATCACTAAGGTCTTTTGGTCTACCATATGATACTTTTGCTTGTATTATTTCTAATACTGAATTAACTTCATAATAATTATGACTCCATTTGTATTTGAGACCACCACCATTAACAGGATTATTAGCAAGTAGAATATTGAGATATAAACCTTCTTTTTTGAATTTATAATTAACAGTACTAAAGTATTTAGTATCGTCTACTCTAAAATTAGACATTGCTTTTATATAGTCTTTCTGTTTATCTGTTGGGTTGTTTATTATAACATCTAAATCATCCGATTTACGAGAAAATTGTAACCCATGTAATTTTAAAATTAATGAACCACCTAATTTTATATTTGATGAACCATCTGGTGTCGTAAATGATAATTCTTTTAAATCATCAAGTATTTTATGAAATACTTCTAAATATTTGTCTAATTCTTGCATATTATTTATTTTATTTCTTGAAAAATTGCATAACCATTATTATCACACCCAATTATTATATATTGTTTCATAATAATTATACATTTACCGTTTTATCCCAAGCCGCTATGTGTAGCCGTGTAAGACCGCGGAAGCGGTATTTCTTGGCTAATTCAAGACAGAATTGAGTACGCTCTTCAAAATCAGCAGCATCATCTAATCCTGGCATACACACTACATTTTTAAGAGGTATATTGAATGGTACTATAAAATCACGGAATATTTCCTTAACATCATCTTCCGTTGAAATAACAAATTTAAATTGGTAATTTGAATGTTCCATTATACGCTCTATAGCTCCTGGAATTATACGTTGTTTTGATGGAAGACCTGAGTTAGATAGCTTTGGTGAGCAGTTGATTTGGTCTATTATTTTAAATAAATCATCTTCAATTACTACGGTACCGTTTGTTTCAATTTCATTATAGTTATGTCTTACAATCAAATCATTCTCCGGTAATCTCCAAGCATATTCTTTGCCAGGAAGTGTTGTTGAAGGATCTACTTGTAACAACCAATATTTATGAAAATTAACAATAGCTTCCTGATGTCCTTTAATTGTAGGTTCACCACCCGTCCAAATAATATGAATTACTCCACTTAAAATATCATTGTATATTCCTTGTTCTTTCCATCTGTCAATTAGATATTGGAAATCTTGGTTTTCACCTCTCCATAGCCACTGAGATGTACTGTCACAAGTCCAAGTTGCTTTACCTTCAGCGTGTAAATCACCAACGAATATTTCACCATCTTCCAATGATTTTTCTTTCATTAGCTTATTAGCGAATAAACGGGACATACCGCAAGTTAAGTTACAAGTACCTAAACGTACGAAGTAAGATGGAACACCAGATGAAATACCTTCACCTTGAATACTGTAGAAATCACTACTGATAAGTAGTTTATTTGGATCTATTTTGCTCATATAATTGTTTTACTAAAAATAAAAAAATACCTCTGCCTTTTCAAGCAGAGGTACTAGGGTTTTGTGATTAAGCAAACGCTAATTCACTGTTTTTAACTCTACGGCGAGTTAGGTTGTACATTGCGTTAGCAATAGTTTGATTGATACGACGCTCACCATTAAGGATGTAATAGATGAAACGTGATGTATAACCAGTTTCTTCGGCAAGACGTGTAACGTCACCTTTTCTTGAACGTGCTTTGTAGAAAGCTAATTTTGCTGTGCGATTTAAATAGTTCGCTCTAACGTTTGTTTGAAAACTCATAACTTAAAAATGTTTGGTTAATAATATAATAATTTAAATTTTTTATTTTGCCTTTTCTAGGTATTCTTCTATTGTAATGTTTTTTTCTTTTTCTTGATAATGAAAGTCTCTATGGCAATTAGAGCACAGTACTATACACTTGTCAATTTCTTGTTTTACTCGTTCCCATCCGTATCGTTCACCTTGGCTTATTTGGAAGTCTTTTTGGTTAGGATCAACATGATGAAAATCAAGTAAATGATTTCTATTTTCTCTACATTTTAAACATGACAATGAGTTTTTTAATTCATTTATCCGTTCTCGTTGTATCCGTTTCCATTCTACGGATTGAGATTTCATTTTTGTAGTATTGTTATAATAATATTCTCTTGTTTTTTTATGTCTACAATCATTACAATATGTATCTAAACCTCTTACTTTGTGTTTTCCAAAATATTCTAATGTAGCTGGGTGTTCTTGTTTACATGATGAACATTTTTGTGTTTTCATATTAATTATTTATAATAAATATGGAGACAGGACATAAAAACATACTGTCTCCAAATTATTATCAAACTTTATTTTTATAATCTTCCAATACTTTAGAAACATGAGCTACTACTTTATCCCATGAAGCTAAACCATCTTCATCTTCATATTGAACAGGATCAGGACGACCAAGTTTAATGAATGCTTCAATACGTTCTACGGATGCTGCTGATTTATAATCACTATTACCAGAAGGATAAGGTTTGTAGCTTGTATTCGTACGTTTGTATACTTCATTAAAATCAATACCCAATTTATCACAAGCTTCAGCTCCATCTTTTAAAATATCAAATTTATTTACTTCAAGGTAGGGTGTATAGAAATTTACAAGTTCAGAATCCCAATTACCTACTTTAAAAGCATACATATCAGCATCACGAAATTCCTCTCTGCAGTCTAAATAAACAGCATGATCTCCAGCATGAATGCCTAATGCAATAGATACATTTTTCTTTTCACCTGTAGTTGCAATTGATAACGCTACTGCTTGAATCAATGAACTGAATATTTTGTTACGATTAGGTACTACAGTTGCTTTCATGTTTTCTTCAGCGTAGTGACCTTCAGGAACATCAGCACCACCTGTTACAAGTGCTGAATTTAATAGTTCAACTAATCCTTCTAGTTTAATTACTTGATGTTTAATTGGTTTAATTAGAGCATTGGGTCCTGATTGTTGATTTAAATATTGAACTAAATCTGTTGCTTTTTCTAATTCAACACGGTGTTTTTGTCCGTAATCGAAACTTAAACAAACTGTTTCATATCCGTTGGCTAACAAATGGAGTAATAATGTGCTACTATCCATTCCTCCACTTAATGAAAGGATAGCAAATTTTTTGTTTTGATTCATAAAAAATAAAATTATTTTGTTATATCCCGGTATTTAAACAGGTTATGGGATTTCAAACCTTTATTTATTAATTTAATATATCTTTTTTGCGTTTCCAAATATATCCTTTATATTCTTTATTTCTTTTAATAGCGTTTTGTACCCCCGGGTATCCGTTTTTTCTAACTTCATTAAAAGATACCCATTCTTTAATGAAATTATCTTTTAAATCTAATTGAATAATTCCTTCTCCTTTTATTTTGCTTATCTTATTATTCCTTTCAGATGTATATATTTTTTTATTCCATGAAGAAGTATTTCTTCCTTTAAGAGACTCGCTTATTTTTCTATTTTGTTCTTCAGTTCTTGGTGCTTTCCATCTCCATGTTTTTCCTTTAGTTCCTCCTCCTTTCATATTAGAAGTATCTTGTACTTTCCATTTTTTATCTTTTGTTGTACTTTTTCCTTTCATCCTATTAGATTGGTTTATTTTCCAGTCTTGTGTTTGGTTAACAGGGCCAAAAGATTTATTTGTTTTATTGTAATATAAAGGATTATTAACAGCGTCTACTTGGTTTAACCACCATTCTTCTCTTTCATTTAATTTAGAAATATCATCTACATATTCTAATATTTCAGTATTATATTCCTTATATATTTTTAAATCTTGTTTATATTCCTTACCACTACCTTTATAATATTTATCTCCTCCCTTATGCTTACCTATATAATATTTTCCAGTTGCTATTATTTGTCTTCTATAAATGTGAGGTTTATTATAATTTATCATAATATTATTTATAATAAATATTACAAAGCTGTCACTCCATAACCGATTTTATTAAAATGGTAATTCATCTAAATCAATTTCTGAATTCTTTCTCATCTCATCAGCATCTGGTGTTTTAAAATACCATTTTAGAAATGATTCCGGATACAACATTATCTCTCCTGTGTATTTTGCATTCGATACATGTCTTGTTTTAAATCCTACATTTAATTCAGCAGCGCGAGTTGCTACTTGTTTTCCTAATTCACTACCTGCAGCGCGTTTGAGGTAGTCGTACAATGATAAAAATTTTTCTTCTAACATAACTCTTTATTTTAAAAATTGTTTAAACTTATTTACGTTAAATATAATATCTTCTTTTTGCTCACTCAAATCTTTTTCAAAATAAAATTCAAGTTTTTCTTTTGGTTTCCAATTAATACCATTATCCCCATAACGAACACATTCAGCACCTACTAAAATTGGATTTGATGTATCACCTGATTTAATAAAGGTCCAATCTGCATGTACCATATATTCTTGTGGTAATGAAGCACCTAAAATATGATGATAAACTGTTTTATCTAAAATACCTGTTTGTAATAGGTGTCTAATGAACTTCATTCTACCATACATTTGAGCATTAAGTAAACTTAATTCAGGGTACATATCTTGATATGCTATACTTGAATGATTAAATGCGATGTGTTTATAACCTAAAATTAATAAATTGTTATATGTTGAAGTAAGTTCTTCTAATGTTTTACCTTGACATACAGCCATTAATTCAACACCTTCAGGTAGATTTGGTTTATGAACGTTCATCCAATGTTTAGCATTTCTAATAGTAGCGGCTGAATCGTTCCATTCATCAGGAACGATGAATACATTTGGTTTAAATGCATATATTTTTTCTAATAGATCTTCAGTTGTATGAGTTACACCCTCAAACAATCCATTATCCATAATAATAAAACGACCATCTTTTCTAGCTTTTAGAAAATATATTTCATATTGCATGTATTTGTCGATTAAATGCGGAAGCATATAATCATAATCATTCCACTCGTATCCGTGGTGCATTAATGATAAAGGTAATTCGTGACTTATTTTCATATTATTCTTCGTATATTGCTGAATTTTTACCATGTTCAAAGCATTCTACTTTGATTACTTTACAACGACCTGCATCTGTTTTAGATAATACATCGTTAAACTTAGCATAAACTAATTTAGCTAGATTTTCACAACCCATTTTCTCCATTACACGTAAATGTAATAGATTCATTTGTTCCATAGACATGAATATATCTAAATATGGATCGTCTTTTTCAATTAGTGTAGTATGGTCAAACATATAATCCATCCAATCTTTCAAACCATTACCTTTTGGTGCTGATTTAAAACCACCGAAATCAACAATCCAATTCATATCGTCTAATTGATTTTCTTCTAATGGTTCAGTAGATGCAAACCATACTTTAAAATAAATTCCATAACCGTGAAGCAACTGACAGTGTGAATGTTGTGCTCTCCATTGACGAATAGCTACTGAGTAGTTGTCAAATGTTTTTGTTGAAATATAACGTCCCATTTTTTATTGTTTTTTTATTTCTTTAGTACTAAATAATAAATAAGTTAATACTTGTAATCCAATTGATTGCCAAAATGTAATTGTTGGTAAATCAAATATTGTAGGCATAAGCCAATTCCACAGGAACATTACAGAATATCCTGCAAACATAATAACTAATCCTATTACGGATATAACTAAAATAATATTATCCAGCATTTGTTTCATCTTCTATATCTGTTTTAATTTGATCTAATTGTAATTTAATTTCGGTCATTGCTAAATCACCAGCATCCATCATTTTGGATAATTTTTCAACTAACTGAGTTAATTGCTCAGGAGTTAAACTAGCAGCATCTATTGATTTTAGATTTTCTGCTTCTTGTTGTAACTGTTCTAAATTCATAACTTAAATTTAATAAATTCCTCTGCCAAAACCAAATTTCCTTTAGTATGCTTAGGAGAGTAAGGACAATTTTTACATCCACTCCCACAACATTTACCCTGCATGACAAGGGATAGAGCAGTAAATACTACCCTATCTCCTTCCATGTAGTAATGTATTCCTTCTTCTAATTTAGACGATCTCACAAGCACCTCCTGCGCACGCTGCTTGATCTGCTAAAGCCGTTTCATCGCTAAATTCAATAACTTTAGATAAATCAATGTTATGTAAATGTGTTACCATTTCATCAAATTGTTCTTTGGTAATGTCTTCAAATGGAGCTTGAGTGTATGTTCCTCCGAAGTAAGGTAGTACTGATAAGCCATTGAATGTTTCTTTATTTTCCCACATCCATTTACCTACTTCTTCCCATTCACCTTCTTTAATTGATACCGTTGCTGATACATTGTTTGTATTTGCTCCTTTACGGTGTCCTTTTTTAACCCATTTTGTGTTAAATAATTTAACACGCTCAAGCATATCCATTACATTTTCAGTTCTTACTATTGAGCCTTCAGGTGCTGATTGTGGTACTGAAATAACTGCTTGAATTGTTGGTTTGAAGAAGTCATCTTCAACTAATTCTGGATAGTTAATTGCTAAATGAGAATATATTGCTTCGTTTTTACCTACTCTGATACGTCTGATATAGTAGTCATTATGCCAAGCGTGAATACCACTTGATGTTCCTAATACTAATGAACTAGTACCTGATGGTTTTACAGTAGTAACACGAGCTGCTTTATTAATACCAATTAATTCAGCAACACGAGCATTTTCTTCTTTAGCTATTTCAGCTGCTTCTTTTAAATTCATTTTTAATACAGCACCAGAACCTATACCTGTCATTCCAACGCCAAGTAAAGCATCTTTCTCAGTTGTTTTACGCCAAATATCTCTTAGGTAGTGAAAGTCAGTATATGCTGCTTGTAATGTACCTATGAATGCACCTACTTTAACTCGTTCGTTTAAATCTTCTTGTGATTCAACATTTGATACGTTTACTTCACATAAGTTACAGAACTGGTATGGGCGAAGTGCTATTTCGCAACATGGGTTTGTTCCCCAATCTTTATCATTACTGAAGTAGATACCAGGTTCTCCTGAATTACTCAATTCAATTTTCTTCCATAATTTAAAGAATTCTTCTTCATCTATTTTGTGACGTAATACTACAGCACTGTTGTTTGAACGTCCACGCTGTGGATTTTCTTCCCACCAATTTCCAAATTTACATGTTAGCATTGCTTCATCATCTAAATCAAATAATGAAATTAATGCTGCTCTTCTAATACCACCACTTAATACTGCATCCGCAATATGACAAGCCATATCGTGTGCTTCTAGTGATGTTAATCTATCACCACTTTTCTTTCTATCAAGTATTTTTTGTAATTGGAATAAACATTCTTTTAATGGTTCGGGACCTGGTGCTTTACCACCTACAGTAATTAATTGAGCGCCTTTCGGTCTGATATCTCTAAAATCAAATAATGGTAATGAACCACCTGTAAAATATGCTTTGCATAGCATTCTAACTGCATCAGCCCATCCTTCAATACTGTCACCAATTAAATAACGTTTATGTTTTGTTGGTACAGTTATTTCAGGAAGTTTTTCGATGTGATGTGTTTGTACACTATAACCTACTCCTGTTCCTGATAGTAATAGGAACATAATTTCACTAAATGCTCTCCAATCATCAATTGGTAAGAATGAACAGTTAAAGATACGAGTGTTATTCAATTCAATTGGTTTACCAGCGAATTGTAATGAACGCATTGATGGTAATACTTTTTTAGCATAAACTAATTTATAAGCATTTTCTATTTCATCATGCAATTGAGGAAATTTTGCTTGGTGCATTTCTTTGTTTCGGGTAACTAATTCTTCCCATGTTTCTCGTCTCTTTTTCTCAGGAACATACTTTGCATACTTCATATACACTGTAATGTCACTGAGGATGTTCTGTTCTACGTTCATTTTTTGTTGTTCTTTAAAATAGTTTTTTAATATATTAAAATCTTACATCAGAACCAGGAAATACAATAATACCTGGGTCTTTTTCTCCTTGAGAGTTTACAATTTGTTCTTGTGATTTAACTTTAATTTTTACTCCTTGTATACTCATCTCTCCACCCTGTTGAAGTGTCTTTTTAAATAGTGTTTCTTGACCTACAGTCCATGTAGCACTGAAGTCTATTATTTCTTGTTTTGAGGCTAGTTTATCGTTAAAGAAGACATCAATCCCCTTTCTTATTGATTGTGGTTTTAGCATTTTATAGATATTGTTTAATAATACTGTTTACAACTGCTTTTGGTTTTACTCCACTAAAACGATGTACTTGATGTCCATCTTTTTCAAATATAATAGTGGGTACTGATTGTACACCTGATTGTATAGCTAAATCTTTATTATCATCAACGTCTATATCTACAAAACGTACATTTGGATTTTCTTTTTTAACTTCTTCGAATACAGGGACCATTTGGCGACATGGCATACACCACGTTGCCGAAAACTTCTTAACGGTTAACATAAAGTGATTATTTTTGTGTTTATAAATATAATGTAATCTACGTTCCCTCCTCATATTTTGCAAACTTACTGCGAAGAATATACTTATCTTCTTCACCAATGTCTGAGAAAGGGTTTGTCTGTTTATTGTTACCTTTTGCTTTGGTTTCGAATTCTTCATCATCCAAAGGTTGATTGAATATATCAATAAAACCATTAGCTGTGTTTATTCTTGAACCAAATGTTAATCCATCAGCACCATATCTATTTTTAATAAAGTGCCAGTTACCAGTTCCATTAACCTTATCTTTACGACCACGTGCTAAGGATATAATTATATCTCCAATCATAATTTTATCATATGATCCTGCTGCGTTTTCAGCTTGTAATATATCTTTATCAGCACCTGTTCTATTTGCTTGTGAAGGCGATACAATCGGTATGCATAATTGTTTAGCTAATCCTTTAGCTTCAGTATATACATCATCAATTTCATCCTTACGTTCTTTTCTACCTTTGGTACGTAGTAAATCTAAATAGTCAATTATGATTAGATCTGGTTTAAATTCATTTTGATGTTCTAGTTGTTGTAAATGGGCTTCAATTGTGTCTAGTGATGCACGTTTTGGTGCATATTCTTTAATTACAATTTTACCTTTAACCTTACTGATTGCTTCTTCAACTTCGCTACGATGATCGTTTAATTTATCAACATCAACACCTGAGAATACTGCGTCATAACGTTTACCAACGTATCCTTCAGATAATTCTAGTGTATAGTGTACTACGTTATAACCTAATGCTGCTGCATAAGCGCCCATTGCAATTACTCCCCATGACTTACCACCACCTGGATTACCGAATACTAATACTAAATCACCTTTACCATAACCACCTTGTGTTAATTCGTTAAACGTTTTCCAAGGGAATGGTATAGCGTTTCTATCGTCATCTCTATAACGTACTTCAACATCTGCTTCGTATAAGTGACCTATATTCTTTTCTTCACCCGCTTTCATCGCCATATTAATCAATGAACGAATACCATCATAATCACCTAAGTTGAGTAGATCAACTGATGTCATAATGGCTTTCTTCATTTGTTGGTTCTTACAAAAGCTACTAAATTCTTCTTCTACCCATTCTAAATCTGATACATCAGACATTTTATACGCTTCACGTAGTGCATCTGTAAGTGAAATACGTAATACTTCATTATCAATCTTTTTAATTTCGATTGATAGTGTTTCTATAGTTGGATAAGTATGGTATTGGCCGAAATATTTTATAATATAATCGATAACCCATTTATGTGCTTGTGATTCAAAATACTCACTGTCAAGTGAATCAGCAATGTTTAATAAGAAATCTCGTTGTGTAAGTAGTGCGCCTAACACTTTAACCTGGAATGCGTTTCCGTATTGATTGAGGCGAGAGAGAGTAGTCATTTGTAACTTATTTATCTAAATTTAATTAACTTTCTTTATATTTCCAAATAAATCCACCTGCTGTTTTTGCTAATCCTATTAATACATTAGGTATACCTTTTATATTAGTTATATTTTTAGCTTCAGTTATAGATTTATATTGCTTTTTCTATATTATTTAAATTCCAAATATTTACTAATCTATTATATCGATCTTCATCAATTTTACCTTTAAGTGGAATCCAACATCCGACACAACTTGAATGAACTATACCTTTATAAGTATCATAAACCCAATAAAAATCATCTTCACCATCAATTACATCTACCAACCTAACAACTTCAAATAAATCTAATACTAGTGTATTTTGATATGGCGTTAATTCTTGTTTTAATGATTCTAATGTTGTCATAACTTATTTTAAATATAATTTTTTATTTCTGCCCTTCAAAATTTAAAGGTCCAAAAACTTGATTTAGCCAATTTGGAGTGTTAGGAATAGATTCACCTAACAAATCGTTTACATATAGTTGCATAAACGTATGTTTATCTAATAAGTAAACTGTTTTGAAACTGTCCTGAATTTGCTGAATATTCTCTTCTGATAGTGGAATAGTCTTTAGATTCATTAGTTTACTATTGATTTCTAGTTGATGCTTTCTCTCAATTATTCTACCGTATAACTCATGTTCATCTATTTTTGAAGCTGCTTTATCCAGCATTTCCTCTAATGTTGTTGGAGTATCCGTCGCTAATTCAGGGAACATTTTAATCACCTTTTTAGGACCTAATCCATTAATACCAGGTAGGTTATCAGATGAGTCACCCATAAGTATCTTATAATTAACGAAATTATAACTGCTCACATTGTAATCTTCTAATACATTAGCAGGTTTAAATATTTTCTTCTTTGTTGGTGAATATACTTTAGTTTTTTCACTTACCAACTGAAGGAAATCTTGGTCTGCTGACATTATAGTTACTTCTTTAGTTGCAGCATAATTTTCAAACTTACCTACTAAATAACCTATAACATCATCTGCTTCAATTCCATCAACGCAAATAATTGATACTGGTAGAAGTTGAAGGTACTGAATCAACCTAGCCATTTGGTTATTGATTGATTCAGTTTCTTCATCTTTAGAACTAAATATAGAATAGTTAGTCATCCGATTTTTATTCCTGTTTGCTTTATAGTCAGGATATAAATTTCGTTTACTATTGGAGCCGCCTACACCATCAAATACAATAACCACTTTAGTTGGTTCTAGCATTTTGATAGCATAACCAACTGATTTTAGGAAACCAGTCAATCCACCAATATGAGCTCCTTCCTGATTGATGTGGTTAATTATAGTAAAACTCCTTAAAAATGTATTAAGACCGTCTATTATAAGAATAGAATCAGAGACACCTCGCTGATCGTTATTAACTTTAGATAATATATCAGCATATTTATTTTTCATAACTTATTTGATTTAGTTCTGTTAGCTTTTTTAGTTAATGGTTGTAAATTAGTATAATGATAACATTTTTTTCTTTCATAGTCATCATACAAATTAAAAGATGAACGAGGACGTATATGATCTATTTCCCAATATTTACCATGATTTTCCCAATTCATTTCTGGTTCAAATTGAGACTCCAGGTGTTTAATTAGTGATATAATATCACATCCAAAGAAATCAAAACTATTTTTAATAGACCTGATATGATTTACAAAATACACATCTAATTTATTACAATGAGCAAAATAAGGATCTGTTTTTATTTTATTTTGTTTCCATTGTTTAACGTATGCTATTTTCCTATCTTTATTATTTTCATAATACTGAGTGTTATACTCAGGGTTCTTTTGTTGCCAGTTAATAGTATGTGATTTAGCTTTATCAGGATTATTTTCAGCCCATTTTAGATTAGCTTTATGGCTACATTGTTTACATATTCTAGCTAATCCATCTTTAGATGATTTGTTCTTATAAAAAGAACCTATAGGCAACTCTATCTCACAGTGTTTACATATTTTTGTCATAATTTATTATTTCCAATAAATATATGAATCCTGTGGGAAAACACAGAAGCCTATAGGGTTCTATTTATTCTTCATTTGATTCTTTGCACACATCATTATAATTATTAAATACTTCACTAATAGTTTCTTTTGAATACCCATCAAGTGTTAAAGCTAATTCAATAGCTTCTTTAATTGCATAAGGATAATAACAGTGTTTAGTATCAATTGTTACAATGGATGATTGTCTACTGTCTGGTGTGTTTCTATCGATAATTATTTTCATATTTATTCTTCATCTAATGGTATATCAGTTAAATTTTCTTTCATTTCATCTTCTTCGACAATATCAAACGAATCAGTACCTAAGATAGCTAACCATTCTTTGGAATGTTCTTTCTTATAAGCATCAATCGCTTTTTTATCATCATCAATAAATCCGTGAACCGTCATTGTTACAGTACCTTTTGTTTGTACACCTGTAACGTGGTTCTTATCAACTGATATTTTAGTGCGTTTAGCAAACTCTACATCTTTACCATCTTTAGTTGCTTTAATCTTACTAGTACCACTGTTGGTAATGTTACCAAACGTTACTACTAATGAAGCATCAAAAAACATTGTATCACCACCCTTATTTTTCATCTTTGGTTGTTCCATTGGTGAATTAGGTTTTGCAACCCATACCTTATTAACAGCAACAAATGTGTTTGTATACGGTTGGTTTTCTTTACGTGATAGAATAATTTTCTGATTAATAAAGTTACCAAATTGTTGAGACATAGCACCTGCATTCCATTCGTTGTTGTTCTTATTTGATTCAACAGATAATCTACATGGTATAGATCCTACTGAATCCCATAGGAATAATAAATTGAATGGTAGTTTACCTTGTGCTTGTTCGCTTAATAGATCAGCAATAAATGCTGCTACATCTTCAATTGTGTTTAGTGAACCTCTATCTACATATAGGAAAAATCCTTTGTAGTCAGTTACTTCACCTGTTGATTCGTCTACTACAGGTTCCATTTCGAAACCCATTTGAATAGCGTGATCCCAATTCCATTTCATCTCAGTAACGATAAAGACAGGTAGCACACCTATTTTTTGTGCTGCTACAGCTGCCTCTAACATTGCTGTTGTTTTACCTGTATCACTATGGCCACGTAATAGTGTTATGTGGCCCATAGGAATACCTGGTAATGAAATGACATCTTGGAATGCTTTGGATAGATTTATCCATCTTTGTGGTTTGAACTTAACACTTTGATCAAGAAATTTAGATTTCTTAAACGAAGATAAGTCAAACGATTTGTTGATTGAGGTACTAATTACCTCGCTCAATGAGCTTTTTCCCTTTGCCATA
>ERZ869925.845-NODE-845-length-17685-cov-8.376631_pt1 | contig 17685 bp, 23 predicted proteins | sample MGYA00579311_ERZ869925 | MGnify/ENA primary metagenome ERZ869925 (study PRJEB32216, sample SAMN09231817) | wastewater metagenome | place: USA: Maryland | collected 2016-07-30 | study: EMG produced TPA metagenomics assembly of the PRJNA472060 data set (Reclaimed...
ATCTCCCCGCTCGCCCTGTGTATGACGTCGGTTTGGACGCCGGGCGGCCACAAGGCGTGATGTGATGGGCGCTTCGTACCCGAAACCCGATGGGCAGAAGGTCAACCGGGTCGCCCCGAAGTTCGGATGGGTCGACCTCCCCGCCGGCGGCCGGACTGGCCGGGCTCCGGCACTGCCGGCCTGGCGCGAGTGGCACGCGTTGACCAAGCGCTGGTGGCGTCAGCTCTGGGCGACACCGCAAGCAACCCAGTGGGATACCTCCGGCCGGTCGCTGTGGATCCTGGCGTGCCTCTACGACGACCTCGTGTCGGGCCGCGACAACACCGCCAAGGTCTCTGCCGAAATGCGCCAGCACGAAGACCGCCACGGGCTCAACCCCAAAGCGATGCTGCAGCTCCGTTGGCGCATCGTCGACCCGGTCGCCGGCGAACTGATCGAACACCGCAAGCCGTCGAAGTACGGCCACCTGAGGACGGCTGATGCGCCAGTGGAGAGGGCCTAAGCACGACGGCGATTTCCCGTCGCTGGGCTGGGACCTGCTCGAGTGGCTCAGCGACGTGCTGCCATCGCCCCGTGACCCGGCCAGCCCGCTCGAGTTCACCAACGAGCAAGCCCGCCTGCTGGTCCGCTGGTACGAGATCCACCCGGTAACCGGCCAGTTCATCTACCGGCGCGGCCAGTCACGGCGCTCCAAAGGCATCGGCAAGAGCCCGTTCGAAGCCGCCAAGGTGATCGCCGAGCTTGCCGGGCCCGTCGTGTTCGACGGCTGGGACGCCAACGGCGACCCCGTCGCCCGACCGTGGGGCACCGGCGAACTCCCCAACCCATGGGTCCAGGTCGGCGCAGTGAGCGAAGACCAGACCGACAACACCTGGTCGGTCGTTCACGCGTTCCTCACCGAGAACGACGGCCAGGCCGCCGACGAGCTCCGCATCGATGCCGGGCTCACGCGCTGCTTTCTCCGTGATCGCACCGGCCGAGCCGAACCGGTCACTGCGGCCGCCGGCTCACGCGAAGGCCAACCGGTCACCTACGCCGTCCTCGACGAAACACACCTGTGGACGGTCCGCAACGGTGGCGTCAAGCTTGCCTCCACCCTGCGTCGCAACGCCGCCAAGATGGGCGGCCGGTCGTTCGAGACAACCAACGCGTTCGTGCCCGGCGAGGGGTCGGTTGCCGAAGCCAGCGAAAAAGCCGCTGAGCGGTCACCGAGCATCTTCGTCGACAACATCGAAGCGCCCCGATCGATCGACGGCGTCACCGTCGACCTGACCGCCCCCGACGAACTCCTTGCTTCAGCGCTACGAGTCGCCTACGGCGACGCCTGGTGGGTCAACATCGATCGCCTCGTCGCCGAGGCCCGCGACCCCGACACCGCCTGGGAAGACTCGGCACGGTTCTTCTTCAACTGGTCCGTGAAAGGCGCCGGCAAAGCCGTCGACCCGAAACGGTGGGCCGAACTCACCAAGGCCTACGTGCCCCCGCCAGGGACCCGCATCGGCCTCGGGTTCGACGGATCGATCACTCAGGACTGCACCGCCCTTGTCGGTTGCACCGCAGACGGCCACAGTTGGCTTGTGGCGGCTTGGGAACGGCCGCTCGGTGCGACGGACTGGAAAGTGCCTCGCCTGGCCGTACACGCCGCTGTGGCGGCCGCATTCGAGACGTGGGATGTCGGCCTGATGCTTGCGGACCCCCCGAAATGGTGGACCGAGCTCGAGCAGTGGGCCGAGCTCTACCGCCGCCCCGGCGGCTCCGGGCCCGAGGCCGAACGAGTCATCGCGTTCGACACGAACCAAGAACGTCGCTTCGCCCGTGCAGTCGACCGCTGGCTGACTGGGCTTCGCGAAGGAACCCACACGAACAACGGTGACGAGCTCCTCACGCGTCATGTCGAAGCCGCCCACCTCCGCAAACTGAAGGCCAGCGCCGACGCCGATGACTTCAGGACGCTCTACGTCATCGTCAAAGGCGAGGACGCCCGCAAGATCGACGCCTGCATCGCCGACGTCTTGGCCCATGAAGCCGCGGCGACAATGCCCGTGCTGCAACCGGTGGGAGTGACACACCTGTGGTGAACATCATCTGCTCACTGGCGCGCCGGCACCGCACCGCCCTTGCCGAACTTGTCGGGTCGTCGACCATCGTTGTCGCGCTTGCGACCTGGAACGGCGTCGCTGCGGCGGTCGCCGCGGGCGTGGCCGTGCTGGCCAAATCGATGGAGTGGGGCCTGGATGACCAGGCCTCGACGAAGGGCCGCGGCGGATGAGCGTGCTCGCCCGCCTGGCAAAGCGCTCAATCGAAAACCCGTCGACACCTATCAGTGACGCGTCGCTCACAGAATGGCTGTCGGGCGGGAAGCGCTACGCCGGCGTCAGCATCGGCGAAAAGGACGTCTACGGCATCCCGGCCTACTACCGGGGCGTCGTGCTCGTCGCGGGCACGCTCGCATCGATGCCGGTCAAGGTGTACGTGCGCGGCACTCGTGAACGCGTGCGTTCCAAGACGGTGCTCGATTCACCGAACCCGCGCCAGACGCCCACTGCTTACAAACTGACGATGTTCGCCAACGCCTGTACGTGGGGCCAAGCGTTCGCGTTGAAGCGCCGCAACACAGCCGGCGTCGTCATCGAAACGTGGCCGATCCACCCAAGCCGCGTGCAGGTCGCGACCGTCACCCCGAATGATCTCGCACCTGACGGCAAAGTGTTCCGGTACACAGACCCCGACGGGCGCCAGCACGTGCTCACGTCGTGGGAAATCTTCCATCTGCCGTACCTCTCGCTCGACGGCGTGTGCGGCCTGTCACCGCTACAAATCTTCCGGCGAGCGTTGTCGACCGGCGTAGCCACCGAGAACGCGGCCGCGGCCACGTTCGAAAACGGCAACCGCCTCACTGGTGTCCTGTCGACCCAAGACGAACTTGACGAACCGACAGCCAACCGCTGGCGGGCACGATGGAAAGAGCTATACGCAGGCCCGGACAAAGCCGGCTCGGTCGCCATCATCGACAACGGCGGCTCGTTCACGCCGATCTCGATCCCACCGCAAGACGCGCAACTGCTCGAGTCCCGCAAGTGGACGGTAAGCGAAATCGCTCGCATGGTCGGCGTCCCGCCTCACTTGCTCGGTGACACCGAAAAGTCGACGAGTTGGGGCACCGGCATTGAGAGCCAGTTCATCGGCTGGGTTCAGACCGGGCTCGGCCTGTGGATCAAGCTTGCCGAAGAGCTGTGGACTGCCGACCTCCTACCTGGCGGCTGGGATTCAGGTTCCTGGTTTGCCGAGATGGATCTGAACGGCCTGCTGCGCGGCGACTCGTCGGAACGCTCGGCCTACTACCACCAGCAAATCACCGACGGCCAGATGACCCGCAATGAGGGCCGCGCCAAAGAGAACATGGAACCGGTCGCCGGTGGCGACGAGTTCCTGCTTCCCGCCGGGGTGCTCCCGGTGAGCCTCGCCGAACAACGCTCCAAGGTCGACTCGCTCGGCGCGCTTGTCCGCGCCGGTTTCGACCCGGCTGCCGCGGCCGAAGCACTCGGCCTCAACCCGATCGCTCACACCGGGCTGGTGCCGATCACCGTCACCGTCGACCCGTCGCAACTCCAAGGGAGCAACTGATGCCCCGAGCACTACCCAACCTGCTGCGTCGCACCGTCACCCTCGACACCGGCCGCCGCTCACTCGACATCCCGGTCGACGGCGCGGGGCACATGCGCCACATCGCCCCACTGTCGGAGCGGTCGATCTCTCGTGCCTCGGCGTCCGACGGTCCGATCGGTTTCAAAGGCCACGCAGCGACGTTCAACTCCCGCACCTGGATAGGCGGCAAACGCTGGGGCTTCTGGGAAGAGATCGCCCCGACCGCGTTCGACAAGACACTCGGCGAGGCCGATGTCCGAATGCTCCTCAACCACGACCCGAACTATGTGCTGGCCCGCAACACGGCCGGCACGCTCCGTCTATCGACCGACGATGTCGGCCTGGCCGTCGATGCCGACATGGCACCGACCTCCTACGGTCTCGACCTCGCACTGCTGCTCGAGCGGGGCGACGTCACGCAGATGTCGTTCGCGTTCGACATGATCGCCTACGAGTGGACCGAGCTCGCCGATGGCAGCGAGCTTCTGCGCCACACCGAGGTTGCGTTGTGGGACGTCGCCCCCGTGACGTATCCCGCCTATGTCGACACCGACGCATCGCTGCGCGGCGACCTGCTCGCTGCCGCGCGTTCAGCCGGTTTCGATGCCCTCGACCTCGACCGGCTCGGTGAACGTCTCGCCGACCCGGACCCTGAACTCATCGTCGCGTTGCGAGCGCTTGCCCGTGGCGATGCCCCTGCGCCGGCCGAGTCCACGCAGGACACACCAGCAACCCCGCCGGCTGAGACCACGGGCGAGCGATCCATCAGCCCCCTCGCCTTCGCCACCCTGGCGAAGCGCATGTCTCTCATGGAGAACTGAAATGGCTACCAGCCGTGAACTGCGCGAGAAGCGCGCCAACATCTGGGCCCAAGCCCAGGAATTCAACGAACGCCACAAGGCCGGCGAAACGATGTCCGCCGAGGACGAAGCTGCCTGGACCCGTGCTCTCAACGAGGTCGACGAGCTCGGCACGCACATCGAGAATCGTGAGCGAGCCGAGGTGCTCGACAAGCGGTTCAACGAGGTCGACGAGCAGACCCGCACCATCACCGTGGACGGAACGCTCGGCGACAGCGGCACCCGCGACGCCTACCGCGACGCTTTCGGGAAGTACCTGCGCTTCGGCATGGGCCGCCTCGACGTCGAAGAGCGCAACTTGCTTGCCGCCAACTTCGAAGCCGAGACCCGCGCCCAGTCGTCGGGCACGGGCAGCACGGGCGGCTACACGGTCCCGCAAGGCTTCTGGGCCAAGGTGACCGAGACCATGAAGTACTACGGCGGCGTGATCGCGGCCGGTGCCGAGGTCATCAATACCGACTCGGGTAACGCCCTGCCGTGGCCGACGTGCGACGACACGTCCAACAGCGGCGCGCTGCTTTCGGAAAACACCCAGATCAGCGCCCAGGACCTGACGTTCGGGCAGAAGCAGCTGACGGCGTACACCTACACGTCGAAGCTGATCCTCGCCTCGCTGCAGTTCCTGCAGGACTCCGGCATCGACGCCGAAGGGTTCATCGCCCGCAAGGTCGGCGAACGTCTCGGACGCATCTACAACACGCACGGCACGACCGGCACCGGCTCGTCACAGCCCCAGGGCGTGATCACCGGCGCCACCACCGGCAAGACGACCGCCGGCGCCACTGCGATCATCTACAACGAGATCGTCGACCTCGTGCACTCCCTCGACGTCGCCTACCGCAACGGCCCCGGCGGCGCCAAGTTCATGCTGCACGATCTGATCCTCGCCTACGTCCGCAAGATCCGCGACGACTCGGGCGGCTCGGGCCTCGGTCGCCCGATCTGGGAACCGTCGGTCCAGGTCGGCGTTCCCGACTCGCTGCTCGGCTACGGCGTTGTCATCAACAACGACATGGCTTCCACCGTGGCGACCACCAACAAGACGATCGCGTTCGGTAACTTCCCGGCCGCCTACGTCTGGCGGCAGGTCAGCGGCGGTCAGCTCATGCGTCTCGAGGAGCGTTACGCCGACTACCTGCAGGTCGGGTTCTTCGGCTTCGGCCGAGCCGACGGTCTCGTGCAGGACTCGTCCGCGGTCAAGCTTCTGGTTCAGGCCTGATGGCTACCCAACGCGACTTCCACAACGAGTTCGCCACCGCGAACAGCCTCACGCCGGCGGCCCGCAACGCCAGCGCCAACGGCACCGGTGTCGATCTCGCCGGCTACCGGTCCGCCGCGGTGGTCTTCGTGGTCGGCACCGTCACCGACGGCACCCACACCCCGAAGCTGCAGGAATCCGACGACAACTCGTCGTTCTCCGACGTGGCCGCCGCCGACCAGTCCGGCACCTTGGGCGTCCTCGCATCGAGCACCAACCAGGAAGTGTCGTACATCGGCACGAAGCGGTACATCCGAGCGGTGATCACCGTCGCGGGTGCCACCACGGGCGCCGTCGAGGCGGCCGTCGTCGTGCGCGGCAACCCGGTCACAGCACCGGCGTAGCCAACTCGGGGCCCGGTGAGCAGCCCCAACCTGCTGCTCCCCGGGCCTCGCCCTCGCCCACTCACCACAAAGGTTCCCGATGCTCGTACGCATGAAAATCCAAATCGGTGGCTACCGCAACGGCGAACCATGGCCCGCTATCGGTGACCCCATCGACGTCCCCGACCACGAAGCCGAATCCCTGATCGCCAACGGGTACGCGGAGGCCACCAATGCAGAATCCGCCGCGATCGACGAGCCGGCCGTCGCCGACGAACCGGTCGCAGAATCCGCCGCGATCGACGAGCCGGCCGTCGCCGACGAACCGGTCAAGCCGACCAAGCGAGGCAAGTAGCACCAATGACGACGCGCGCCGCTGATCAGCAAATCATGGTCGGCACCGCTGCGACGTTGTCGTGGACAAGCCTCGACTCAACCGGAGAACCCGCAGCGGCAGCCGGCGCGGTCGACGTCGTCGTCACCAAAGCTGACGGGACATCAGTCCTCGCGTCGGGTGCAGCGGCGACCAGCGGCAACACCCACTCGCGGACACTCCCGCCGACCAGTAACGTCACGCTCGAGCGGCTCACCGCCGTGTGGACAGACACTGGTGACTCTTCTACCGCCACAACGCACATCGAAGTCGTCGGCGGGTTCTACTTCACGCTCGCAACCGCTCGCTCTCGCGACCGGTCCCTCGACGACGCCGGCGGCTACACCACCGAACAACTCCTCGAAGCCCGCCGAGCAGTCGAAGCGTTCTGCGAGAAATCGACCGGGGTGGCATGGGTGCCCCGCTGGCGTCAAGTCCGGATCTCCGGTAGCGGCACTCGCGACCAGTACCTGCCCGACCCGATGCTCCGCACGGTTCGAGCCGTACGTGTCTACAGCGATGGCGCCACCTACACCAGCTTCACCGCCGATCATCTCGCCGCAATCCCCGCGAACGAATCAGGTATCGCAACTCGCGCCGACGGCAACGTGTGGCCCGCCGGTACCAACAACATCGTGATCGAATACGAACACGGCCACGACCGCCCACCCGCCGATCTTGTCAACGCCACGATCATCCATCTGCGGTTGCACCTCAATGAGACCCGCTCCGGGTTCTCAGGGGAACCACAGATCGTCACCGACATCAATGGCAACGCGATCGACACGCCCTCGCCGTGGCGGACCGTGCTCGGCGCGTACAAGCGCCATCGGATGGCTGGCCCCGGGTTCGCATGAGCACGTTCCGCACATCAACGATTCCGGACTACATCGACACTCTCCTCGACGTACTCCGACTCGGGCAGTGGCCCGAGTTCCCGAACGATGCGAGCGTCCAGGTTCTCGACGGTTGGCCGGCCACTGATCAACTCTTGCGGCGCTACGTCGTCGTTGACGACACCAACGACGAGAACGCTGACACCCAAAGCTGGGCAATGCTCGGCAACGGCCGCAAAGACGAGACGTACACACTGTTCGTCCTGATCGGGGTACGCGTCCCCGGGCTCACCATGCCCATCGTAAGACGTGCAGTGTTCGACATGCTCGGTGTTGTCGAACACGTCGTACGAGGCATCTACACGCCCTACCCGAACGGCGCGCCCAACCCGACACTCGGTGTCGCCGGTGTCACTTCGGCGCAACTGCGGCGCGGTCCCCACGCCCAGGAATGGACCAACGAAGGACCTCGTGCCGGGATCACCGCTGCAATCGAAGTCACCGCTCAACTAGCGAGGATCACATGACCAAGCTCACCTACGTCGGCCCTCACGACGCGGTACACGTTCCCGCCATCGGTGCAGACGTCGCCCGCGGCGAAACGCTCGACGTCGCCGACGCCGAGCTCGCGGCCGCGCTGCTCGAGCAAACCGATAACTGGCAACCCGCCAAGCCGGCGCCCGCACGCCCGAAGCCCGACACCGAGGAGTAACCAGTGGCCATCCAGGACAAAGCCCAGGTCGGTTTCAAGACCGAATCGACATACGGCACCGCCGTCACCGTCGACCGATTCCTCGAGTTCTCCGGCGAAGAGATCATGCCGGACCGTCAGACGATCCGCTCTTCGGGGATGCGCTCGGGGATGCGGACCCATCGCACCGACCGGTTCGTGCAGTACACCCGCAAAGTCTCGGGTCCGCTGAAGGTACAGCCGCTCTCCAAAGGGTTCGGATGGTGGCTGAACCACATGCTTGGATCGAGCGCCACCGGGTCAACCGTCGACTCCGCAACCACGCACACCGGCACGTTCGGATCGCTCTACAACAAGAGCTTCACGCTGCAGTCGAACCGTGCCTTCAACCCCGGCAACGGCGACCAGGCCTTCACCTGGGCCGGCTGCAAAATCGCGTCTTGGGATGTTGCCTGCGCGGTCGGTCAGCTGCTCGAGTTCAACCTCAACATCGTCGGGCAGTCCGAAACGACCGGGACCGCACTTGCCACCGCGTCATACCCGACCGGCACCGTCGAACCGTTCTCGTTTGTGGGCGGTTCCGTTACCGTGGCTGGGTCCTCGTACGAGGTCGGTGGATTCAAGCTGTCGTGTGACAACGCCCTCAAGGTCGACAACCAGAAACTGAAGTCGACGGGCGCGATCAACCAGCCCGTCGAAGAAGGGCTCCGGGTCATCAACTGGGCGCTTGACGACGGCGACTTCGTCGACCTCACCCAGTACAACCGCTTTATGTCGGCAACGGCGTCGGGCGCGCTGGCGACCATGGTCGCCACGTTCGTTGCCCCCACCCTGATCGGTGTGTCGTCGCTGCCGACGATCACCATCACCGTCGACAACGCCCACTTCGAACAGGGCTCTGGCATGAACGCCGGCGGCCCCGGTGTCACCATGCAATCGTTCGGTGGCGCCGGTCTCTGGGACGGCACCGACTCGCCGATCACGATCGCCTACAAGACCGCTGACACCACCGCCTAAAGCATGGGTGACTACCGGGCCGTCCGAGATATGTCGACCGCTATCCGGGCCTACGGCACCGCGACACAGCGAGCCAGCAAAGAAATGGTCAACCGGGCGTCGATCAACGCGAAACGGGTACTTGAATCCGAGCTTGTCGCCGCAGTCGGTACTGACGCCCGAATGCACAACGTCGGTTCCAAAGCCACAAAACGGGTCGGCGGCGCCAAGCTCGCGGTGTCCTACGACATCAAGGGAATCAACAACCCGACCGGGCTGATCCGTGCCGTCGGGCCGTGGGGCTTAATCGAGAACGGGTCACCGGCCCACGAGATCATCCCGAAGGCTGCTGCGATCAAAGGCAAGGGCGCCAGACGCGCTCGCGAGCAGCAAGCCCTCAACGTCGTATTCCGTGCCCGTGGCGCGTTCACCGGCCGCCAACCGTTACGCACCCCGTTCGGTCCGCGCTACCGGATCCAGATGCCGCAGGTCGCCGGCAAGCAGCCATGGAAAAAAGGTTGGCAACGCGCCGACCCGATCGTCCGCAGACACCTGTCCGGTCTCCTCGTCCAGATCGTGAAAGAGGCCCAGACGTGAGACCGTGGATCATTCGTTGGCAGGACTACGAATGGACGGATGAGGATCTGCTTGCAGCCGATCTGTGTGGCGTGCAGGTCGTCCTCGGCGTCGAAGACGGCTGGGCAGCCTGCAACCCGTGGAAGGGCCCGGTCCAACTGTCGGCGATGATCGCTCAGCTCTACGTCCGCACGACATCGGGTGGCGATCCCACGGCCGCCACCGAGGCCCTCGCCGAAGTGATCGGCACCATTCACTCGGCCCCCGCCGACGTCTTGCTGAACGCCATCAGCGAACGCGTCCCCGCCGCCACCTGAAAGCAGCCGCCCGATGAGCACTACCGAACGCCTTGCGTTCCTGCTCTCGGTCAACGCCGAGGAAGCCATTCGCGGTTTCCAGAAAACCGGCGACGCTGCCGACCGCGAACTCGGCCGCACCGAAGACAAGCTCAAGAAGGCCGGTAGCACCCTCACCAAGTTCGGCGCCGGCGGGCTTGCCTTTGCCGGGGTGATGGGCGGCGCGCTGTTCTCCGTAGCGAACTCGGCGTCCGATGTCTCCGAAGCGGTCAACAAGGCCACCGTGCTCTTCGGAACCGCCGGCAAACGGGTCGAGGAGTTCGCCAACACTGCGGCAACATCAATCGGCCAGTCCAAGCGCGCCGCACTCGATGCCACCGGCACGTTCGGCAACTTCTTTCGTGGGATCGGCGACACCGCCGACCAAGCGGCCGACAAATCGATCGAGTTCACGAAGCTCGCCGGTGACCTGGCGTCGTTCCACAACGCCAAGCCGGAGGAGGCGGTCGAAGCGCTCGGCGCCGCGCTTCGGGGCGAGTCGGAACCAGTGCGCCGGTTCGGTGTACTGCTCGACGACGCCACCCTCAAACAGCGTGCCCTATCAATGGGGCTCATCGAGACCACCACCGGCACGCTGCCCCCGGCCATCAAAGCTCAGGCCGCGTACGCCGAGATCCTCAAGCAAACCAAATCAGCGCAGGGCGACTTCGCCAAGACCAGCGACGGCGCAGCCAACCAGCAGCGGATTCTGACCGCTCAAATGGAGAACCTGAAAGCATCGATCGGCGCTGGTGTGCTGCCAGTCATGACCGACTTCCTCGGTGTTCTCAACGGCGCGCTCGAAATGTTCCAGGCTTTACCGTCCGGCGTGCAGGAAGGCGCGGGCAAGCTGCTCGCCTTCGGAACCGCCGGCATCGGTGCCGCCTCAGCCATTTCGCTCATCGCCGGGCAAATCATCAAGTTCATCGAAGTCGCTCGGGGCATGAATGCAACGCTTGCCGCTGCGAGCCCCTGGCTGCTTGCCGTTGCCGGCGCTGCCGCGCTCGGCACCGCTGCTATCGCCTCGTTCACCGCCAGCAAAGTCGAAGCCAAGAAGCGCACCGAGGAGTTCACCGCTGCGCTCCGCAAAGAGAAAGACGGCATCGAGGGCGCAACGGACGCCCTAATCGCTCAGAAACTTGCCAGCCACATTGATGACGCCAAGAAGCTCGGCCTCTCTGTCGCCGATCTCGCTCGGATCGTCAAAGGCGAACAGATCCCGGCCTACGAGGAACTGAAAAAGCAAGCGGCCGCGTATGTCCGTAACTCTTCCTCCGGTGTCCAGGCCACCGACGCGCAAGGCAAGGCTGCTCTCGACCTGACACGTCAGATCGACAAGCTGCGCTCTGGCTACGAGTCGGGCACGAAAGCGCTCGCCGACAGCGAAGCCCAAGAGCAGAAGGTCAAAGAGGCATCCGACGCTCTCGGTGTTTCACAGGAAGTGTTGGCCCAGAAAACCGGTGCTGCCGAGCGGGCAACAAAGGCAGCGGAGGCCGCGCAGAAGGACGCCGAGAAGGCCGAGCTCGACCGCATCGATACGCTGATCGACCAACGCAAAGCCATCAAGGACCTGGCCGACGCCGAACTCGACCGGCTCGATGCGACGCTGGCAACGTTCGATTCCGAGTTGGGCATGAAGAAAGCCCACGACGACACGACGGTTGCCATCAAAGCTCTGGCCACGGCCAAAGGAAAAGAACTCGCCCCGGCGTTGCAGGAGGCGACCGAGAAAGTGCTGGCGGAAGCCAGCGCCTTCGCGCGACTACAAGATGACCAGGCCAAGGCCAATGGCGAGACGCTCTCCGCTGCCGAGAAGCAGCAAGCGATCAAGACAAAGCTTGCTGAGGTCGCGGCGACACTGGCCCCGGGTAGCCCGCTACGCAAACAGCTCGAGGAGTACATCGGCCGACTCGACGCCGTACCGACAGCGGTATCGACAGTGCTCGACATCAAAGTGCCGCAAGGCGCCGGCGACCGTGCGTTCTGGGACTCGATCGGCGTCCGCCCCCCGGGCTACGACAACGGCGGAACGATCCCCGGCCCGGAAGGCCAGCCACGGTTGATCGTTGCCCACGGCGGCGAAACTCTTGTCCCGACGCACAAAGACAACGTCCGATCACCGGTCACCGCTGCAGGCGCGACGACCGTCATCGTGTACGCCCAAACCAACGCCAGCGCCGCTGATATCGGCCGCGACGTCGCGTGGGCATGGAGGGTCCAGTGACCACCTGGCAATGGTCATACAACGGTTTGACCTTCGGTGACTTCACCAACATCGACGTCGTTTCCGCCGAAGGGCTAGGTCTCCCCGACGTCCGCTCAAGCGACTCGATACGGGCGTACGGCCACGGAGAGTTCCCCGGCCTCGATCTCGCAGCCGGCCGCACGGTCGTCCTCGAGCTCGAAGGCATGTCGGCCACCGACGCCGACCAAGCAACCCAGCTCGCAAGCTTCCAATCGGCGTTCACGATTCTCACAACCGAGTCACCGCTCGTGTGGCAGTTCCCCGGCGAAGCCGCCAAGCGGATCAACTGCCGCCCCCGCCGGCGAGCATTCAAGGCAGACATGCCGCTCGCCGTTGGCCGCCTCGTTCGCTTGCTCGTCGAACTCCACGCCACCGACCCACGCATCTACGCCGACACCGCGTCGACACTGGCCATCTCGTTCCCCACCGGCGCAGGAACCGGGATCACCTTCAACGCCACTGCCAACTTCTCATTCGGGTCCGCGACCACAGGCGGTACGGGCATCGCGACGAACGACGGCGCCGTCGCAAGTCCATGGGTATGTGTGCTCGCCGGTCCACTCACCGACCCCCGTCTCACCAACGTCACCGCCGATAGGACACTCTCGCTGACCGGCACAATCGCCGCTGGCGAAACACTCGTCATCGACTCGGGTGCGCGCACCGCGCTACTCAACGGCACGTCGTCGCGGTACTCGTGGATCGACACCACCGCCAAATGGTGGGACCTCGCCCCCGGGGCCAACTCGCTGCGGTTCACCGGCGCATCTGGCTCCGGCACCGCCACCTTCACCTGGAGATCAGCGTGGCTGTAGAAGACCCCCCGTTCGTGCTACAGGGCGACTCGCATCCTGCGGTCGTATTCCGCCACGCGACCCAGGCGCTGTTCGGTTCGCCGGTCACGTCGTTCTCCGGTGGGATCTCGGCCACTGGCACGGGCGGCGGCCACGGCATCGTAAACGCCGCCGACCTTGCGGTGTCCCAGAACGGGACACCGAACATGAGCGTCAACGTTGCTGCCGGCCTCGCAGCGATCCGTGGCACCGAAGCCCCGGCGCAAGGCGTCTACACGTTCTACAACGACGCAACCGTCAACCTGTCGATCGCCGCTGCGGACGCCACGAACCCTCGACGCGATCTGATCATCGCCCAGGTACGCGACTCCAACTACTCCGGCGCGACACTCGATGCTCGCTTGGCCGTTGTCACCGGCACCCCGGCCGGTTCGCCGGCGGACCCTTCTCTGGCAGCGTTCCCAAACGCTTTGGTCATCGCTCGCGTCGCGGTTGCCGCCGCGGCCACCACGGTGACCAACGCGAACATCACCGACCTTCGGACCCGGTCGTACGCAGTCGGTGGCACCTGCGTCTGTACGTCTTCCTTGCGGCCATCGAGCCCGTACGAAGGTCAACTCATTTACGAGACCGACACCGACAAGGTGCTTGCGTACAACGGCTCGGCATGGTTCATCGTCAAATCGTCCGGGTCGTCACAACAGTCTTGGACGGCGTACACACCGACGTGGACGAATCTCACCGTGGGCAATGGCACACAGAATCATTCGTACTACCAGGACGGCCCGACCGTGCATGTTCGAGGCAGTCTCGACTTCGGCTCGACCACCTCGATCTCCGGCACGGTTACCCTCACACTGCCTGTCGTCCCAAAATCAAGCGTGTTGTTCGTCGGTATGCTGCGCGGCCAAGACGCGTCGGTCTCGTTCCAGCGCTACATCGGATCCGCAGAAGTGAACACTGCGGTTTGGGGTACCCAGATGGCGCCGAATTTCCATGGCACGGGCCAGATGGCGTCCAACGTTCCGATTAACTGGACGACCTCCGACCAGCTCGTCTACGCCGTCACCTACGAGGCGGCCACGGCGGCGTAATGGCGACGTGGCGCTACATCGTTACCGACCTTCGCACCGACGCCACGTTTGCCGAGCTCGCTCTTGCCGGCGTCGAGTTCTCTTGGGTGCTCAACGGCGCGGGGACATTCAAGGCTTCGTTGCCGTACCGCCAGTTCGCTGCGACATCGGCGTCCGTGACCGCCCTGCAGACAGCGCTAGTACGCAGCGCGACCGAGCCCGCTCGGACCGCCCTCTACGTCGAACGTGACGGCACCCTGCTCTGGGGCGGCATCATCTGGGCACGTCGCCCCGCGCCGGCCGCCAAGACCCTCGAGATCGTTGGCGCCGAATTCTGGTCGTACTTCCAGCGTCGGCACATCACGACCGCCCTCAGCTACACCGGCGTCGATCAGTTTCATATAGCCCAAGACCTGATCGACTACGCCCAAGGCAAGCAAGTCGACTACGCCGACGGTGGCGTCGCGACGTACCCGAAGCCCGGTGGCGACATTTCCGTTGCGGTCGCCTCCACCGCCAGCGGCATCACCCGTGACCGCTCATGGGGCAAGAACGAACGCAAAGAAATCGGCGAAGCAGTTGAGCAACTGGCGTCGCTCATTGACGGTTTCGACTTCGCGGTCGAGGTCACCTACGACGCCGGCGTACGCACACGAACCTTTGCCACCTACTACCCGCGCCGCGGGTCCGCCTACCCAGCGTCGGGACTCGTCTTCGAACTTGGCAGAAACATCGTTGCCTACGACTGGCCCGAAGATGGCACCAGGTTTGCGACCGCGATGCTGACCAGCGGCGCTGGTGAGAACGACGCCATGATCGCATCGTCGGCAACGGCCACCGATCTGATTGACGCGGGCTACCCGCTAATCGAAGCGACAACCGTCTACAAAGACGTGACCGAACAAGCGACGCTCGATGGGCACGCCGCCGGCGACCTCGCCGCCCGATCATCCATGCCCGGCCCGCCATCGATAACAGTGCGCGGTGACGTCGACCCGGTGCTCGGATCCTGGCGAGTCGGTGACCAATGCCAGATCCGCATCGATGACGAATGGATGCCTGAGTACGTCGGCATTCATCGGATCATCGCCGCAACCGTCAAACCAGGTGACGGCGGTCAAGAAGAGGTATCTCTCGCCTTGGAACCGATCTGATGGCCGCCGATCCACTCCAAGCCGAAACCATCACATCAATCCTGCGGGACTTTGAGCGCCGGCTCCGCAACCTTGAAACTGCCCCACGCGCGGTTGCCACAAGTGTCAGCGCCGGGGCGTTCAGCATCAACGACGCCGACGGCAACGAACTCGTACGCCTCGGCCTGCTCGACGATGGTGGCAACTACGGCATCCAGATCACCAATGATGTCGGCGGCCGTGTCTTCCGGGTCACCCAGAACGGCATGCGCGAGCCATCATGGCCACTCGCCATCACCCCAGCGCCGACCGCCTCGGTCGGTAACACATCCACAATGCGCGCCGGTACGACGAGCGGCACGTACACCGAGCTTTGGCGAACCGACTTTTACGCCACCGGCTATGCGATCAGCTTCGACTTCTATGAGTTCCCGAACGGCGGAAACATGGACTGGCGGGCGATGGTCTACGAGGTCGGTGGCGGCACGCCAACCGCGCTCTTTACCAGAACTGGCATCACTGCAAACGCCCAGTACGCAACATCGCTCAGTATCCCGACCGGTGGCCTCGTGATCCCAGGATCTGACCCGATCGGCAAATCATTGACGATGCGCATCGAGGCGAAACGCAACAGCGGTGCGTCATCGGTCGACATCGGCGTTAACGCCTCGCCGCTCGTGTTCACGTAGGAGCGCCTCAATGATCATCGAAGCACACGACGACCGCTACGAGACCGACGGCCGTGTCGGCATCACACCCAAAGGCGTGGTCGTTCACACCGTCGAAGGCGGCGAATCGCTCGGTGGTATCCGTGCACTCATGACAAAGCCTGGCGACCGCCAGCGCGCCGCATGGTCACCAACGAACCTCGTCTACTACGGCGCCAGCTACGACGCCATCGCTTGCGACGACGGCACCTACGACACGGTGCAGCTCGGCGACAACGCCATGGGCTACCCGTACTCAGCGCCGCCGCTCAACAGGTACTGGCTCCACATCGTCATGCCGGGCTACTCGTCGCAGCTCGACGCCAACCCCGGCTGGCGTGACCCGTTCTCGCTCGGCTGCATCCGCGCCGTCGCCCGCTACATCGCCGACATGTCGAAACGCTACGGCTTCCCCATCGTGCAGACGTTCGCCGCCGAAATGAAGGCGGCCGGCGTCGAGGACTGCACGGGCTACTGCGGGCACGTCGACGTGTCCTACGCCTTCGGCAAGACCGACCACACCGACCCCGGGAAGAACTTTCCGTGGGAGCTGCTGGCCGAAGAGATCGCATCCCTCGTTCACACGGCGGACGAACCAAGAGAGGACGACGACATGACCGGCTGGATCACCTACCGCGACACCCGTTTCCACAACGTGTTCCTGATCGGTGGTGCCGTCGTGCACCTCTCACCGAAGCTGGCTGAGCACTACAAGACGCTCGGCGTGCAGCGCGTCGAAGACGCCCACGAGCAGACCCTCGACTCGCTGCTGCACTCGTGCGGCCTCGATCGCAGCGTGCTCGTCGCAGCCTGAAGCACCGCACCACCCGAAAGGCACGTCATGCAGTTCCCCCTCGGCGGAGTGGGGGCGCTCGCAGTGCAGACCCAGGAGGTCGCGCGCTTGCTCCCTGACACCTGGTCACCGTTAGTCGACGACATCATCAAGCTGTCGTTGCTGCTTGCAGCTCTTGGCGTGCTCTACCGCGGCCTGATCAAACCGGCACGCGAGCGGCTCGCGCTGCTCAACAAGATCTGGGACAAGCTCGTTCACGAGACCGAGCCGAACAGCGGCACGTCGATGCGTGACGCGATCGACCGCACCGATCTGCGCCTGGCCGAGCTGAACGACCGCTTTGACGACGTCGAGATCTACATGCAATCGCTCAGCGGCCGGCTCACCAAGCTCGACGACAAGCTGTCGCAGCACATGGATGACGTGAAGGACTCCGGCGAGGGCTGAACCGTGATCGTGCGGTTCGACTGTGAAGCCTGCGGCGACACCTGCACATCAACCGGCGACACCTGGCTCATTCGAGGCGTAGGCGACCAGGTCGCCATGCGCTGCCGCCACTGCGGCCGCCTCGTTGTCGCCGATCTCGACCCGGCCACGTGCCGAACGCTCATGGACATCGGCGTGCTTGTCATCGGCGTCGCCGAGCTCGAGCTGCTGCGTGAGTTCGAAGACCCGAATCCACCAACCGCCTGCTGATAGCAGGGACTACCAAGGGAGCCACCGTGAAGCTCTTCCGTGACATCGCCGAGCGTGCCGTCATGACCGCCCTGCAGGCGTTCCTGGCCGTGTTCGTCGTGACCGACGTGTCTTCGGCCAAGGCCGGGCTCGTCGCCGCCGCAGCCGCTGCCCTCGCCGTCATCAAAGGTGCGCTCGCCTCGCGTGTCGGCGACCAGACGGCATCGCTCGTCACCGTCAAGGAAGGCTGAGCCGTGGCGACGACGATCTACAACGTCGCCAAAAAGAAATACTCGCCCGACGACCTTGCCGCGGCGACCGTCAAGGTGCTGCTCATCGAGACGACGTGCACGATCAATCCTGATCACGCCA
>ERZ869925.848-NODE-848-length-17625-cov-4.835857_pt1 | contig 17625 bp, 38 predicted proteins | sample MGYA00579311_ERZ869925 | MGnify/ENA primary metagenome ERZ869925 (study PRJEB32216, sample SAMN09231817) | wastewater metagenome | place: USA: Maryland | collected 2016-07-30 | study: EMG produced TPA metagenomics assembly of the PRJNA472060 data set (Reclaimed...
CGCCATTGATACGCACCGCCTCGCCCGGATAGTTGCGTATCGTGATCTGGCTCCCGCTGCTGCCGTTGATCTTCAGCGTGTAGCATCCCTTCCCCGCCTCCGCCCTGCCGTCCAGGTAGGTCAGCGTCGTCTCCCCCGCCACCAGCGGCGTATACGTCCCCCCGCGCATCAGGATCGTATCCCCCGCTGCTGCAAGCGTGGTAGCGGCGACAATCATCGAATCAATATCACGCGGGCTTGCGATTGTCCCCGCACCGGCTGCCGTGCCTGTGGGCGATACGATCCAAACTGTCATCTCGGGTAAACCACCGCCGCGCAATAATTGAGGTCTGTCATCATGTTCTTTAGACACACCTGCCGCGCCCCGGCGGGCAGCTTGAACGTCGCTGCCGCGTGCGCTTTCTTGAGTATCTTGATCTTGCCCAGCTTCGCCCCGTCCACCTTCACCCACCAGTTTGAGCCGAGCGGGAAATTATAGGCGTCGATGGTCAACGTCTTGCCGCTTGCCCTGGCGATGAACTGCGCGGGCGGCTGATCCAGCACCCAGGCGGGTAACGTCCGGGTTGTGCCACTCGCAGCCGGGATGCACAGCCGAGTACCCAGGAACACCGGGTAATTGGGCTTTGTCATCTGCGCCCGGTTAGCGGTTACGATGTCCCACGGCGCGACTTTCCACGCCTGACTAATCGAGCGCAGGGTGTCTTTCGGCATGACCCGGTGATAGTGTTGGCAGGCTGGCTGCGCAGCCGATACGGGGAGGGGAGGACTCTCCGATAATAGGACAGACGCAGCCAGCGCCACCAATAAGACCCGTAGCGCCCATCTACGGGGTGAAACCCATTTACGGATTGAGATTCCAGCCATGTGATTTAGCCTCCCTCCAGAGGATTTTGATCTTCTCGGCGTCCGTTGGCTCCGGTTGGATCAGCCCGAGAAATTGATCCAGGGATTGAAGCGACCCGCGCCAGCGATCGTTATCCACCGCCGTCTTGACGCCTGGCACCGGTCGCCCCCAGGAGTATGTCGGGTATACCGCATCCTGCCAGAGCGGGGTTTGTGCAGCCGTCACGCCCCTGGGTATGGTCGGGTTGAGTGCCGTTGTCCAATGCGCAATCCAGAACCAGTATTCGGCGGTTAGGGTTGCGTTATCCGTGAGCGATTGCCAATAGTTGTTACTGGAGTAAACGCCGGTTGGTATGCCCGCCTTCTTGACCTGCGCCAGGAAAGCCCACAAGCGCGGCTTGCGCACGGCGTTTGTCGTCCCGTCTGCCGTTTCCAGGTCTGCCCAGCTCGCCGTTTTGGTCGCCTCCATCAGCGGGCGGATAATCTCTAGGTGGTAATCCGCCTGTTTTATCCCGTCCACGTTGGAGCGGAAGAAGTGATAGACCATCACCCGCAGCCCGGCGTCAAGCGCCATTTGCCAGTTGCGCACGTAATACGGATCAATCGCCATGCCGTCCGTGGCTTTGATGACCACCAGGCGATAACCGCCCGCGTAGGCTGCTTTGAAGTCAATATCCAGTTGCCAACGGGAGATGTCGAACGCCGGAGTGTAATCCGGCGCGGCGTAGGGGATAATCGGGGCGGCAGCCGCAAAGCTCGCCAGCCTATTCAGCGGAGAGGGACGCGGAGTAAGGAACTGGCTTGCATCGCGGGAGAATGGACTGCCGCCCCCGAGTGGAAGGTTATTGTCGTCGCTCATTTGATAGGTCTCGTCTTTTCCTCAAACCTGACCGGAGTACCGCCCATGTCGCGCACCTGGCAGCAAAGCCGCTCCGCCCAATCCTTTAGGTCGTCGCGCTCCTGTTCAAGGTCTTTGATCTTCTTCTCTAGCTTCACGATCCTGTTTTCAAGCGGCTCAATCAGCTTAACTGCCATATTCGAAACCTTCTCGGCGTTCTCGGTTTCGGTCGCGTCTTTCTGCCGCCGCTCTTGTATCCGCACCGCCTGGAGGCTTAACAGACTCGCAATGGCAGCGGCGATGATCGTTGACCCTGCCCCGATGAGTATTTGGATTAACGACGGGTCCACAATATATAACCCCCGATAGCGGTGATGGTGAAGGCTACTTGAAGTTGGACAATATACCCCCACTGATTGAATAGCGGGATTAGCGCAGGAGATAGCACCACCCCGCACATCAATCTTGACGCCGTGAATACTGCCATGTTCACAAGGATCAGAATGGGCGGAATCGTATATAGCCATATCTGCGGAAACCTCCAGGCAATCGCGAACAGTATCACTAGCCCTGCCAGCGATGAAGCCATGACGATAACCCGCAGGACTTCGGTCGTACTCATTCCATCTGCTGCTTGATGAGCCGCACGCCCTGGGTTTGGGGTGTCAACTTGTATGCCGTCTGATTGGCGACTGCCGCAGCAAGCAGGATCTTAAGCAAGGCAATTCCACCCGCTTCATCGCAGGTCAACGGAATACCCAGCATCGCCCCGTATTTGGTGCAAGTGAGCCCGAACACCGCACCGGCAACCAAAACAAGAAGCCCCAACATGGAGAGCTTCTTATATTCTTCGCTTATGGCGGCAAACTTGGTGTTCAGTCCGGGGATGTACGAGAACGCCAGGGAGAGAATGATCCCGGCTAAAGCGGATAGAAGTTCTTCGGTCATGTGCCCTCCAGTCGGTTAAACAAAAAAGCCGAGTTTCCATGATGGAAACCCGGCAGCCTGTCTGCTCGTTGCTTCTACAAATATTATACACCGTCTTTTAAGGTTTGCAATTATCTTTCCGCAAGAGCTCCGACCGCTCGATAGCGATAGCGTGCAGCTCGTGATCCCTTATCTCAATCCGCACCTCGCCCCAGGAAAGCTGCATGGCTTCGGTCAACACCCGCGCCAGTTGGTCGCGCTTCTCGGGGGAGATGAGCGTTTCCAGGGCATCCCACCAGACGCCGGAGGGCGTATGCGATTCTTGACCCGATGATGTCAGCATGTTGATTTCCCCTTATTGATGGGCTTATAGCAGGGCTAAAGTTGAGAAAATCCATCAAACAACGTCTCACCATTGGGATGATAGACGGTAATCCTGTTTAGCTTTGCGTCTACTTCAACCTGGGTTGCTACCAGCCCGATTGCCGCTATTGCAATCCCGTCTCTGCCAATTCGCCACTCGATAGAGACCACGCCCTCGATTGCCTCGCCTGTTTCAGCATTAATAATGCGGGTATGAGCCGCTATTCCGTCCGAAATCAATTTGATTTCCATCTTTTTACCTCGCACGATTATATGGCTTGGCAGGGCTAAAGCGGATCAGGCTCTCGCCCTGCCTTCATCCCGGACAGTCCTGACAATCTCCGTTCCGCGAAGTGCGCGGCGGTCGACAGGATGACAATCATGGCTGCTCCATCAGTGGGCAATCTGGCGCGTGTACAATAAATAGTTTTCCAAACCGATCTCGCTCCCACCGAAAATCACAGATACACTCTCCATCGATTTCTTCGAGAAGGGGAAATAATGCTTCCATGCCGCATATAGGACATAGAGCAAACACACGATCTCCCTTGGAATAGGCAGGGCGCTTGCCACATTTTGAGCAAATCACGGGTGAAATTCCTCATCATAGAATCCATTTGCCCAAAGCCATTGCTCATGGTCTACGTGCTCGTAACATGGCTCACCGTGCTCTCCTAACTTTCTCTTTACCGAGTGTCCACAGAGGATATGAATGGACTCTTTCCAAACATCATCTCTGTCAACATCAATAATTTCTATGTCCTCAACTTGATCGCTAAGGACTTCTCCGCACTTTGGACAGATGAAAACAGGAAGTAGATCAATCACGGCTGCGCCTCCGCCCGATACTTCCTGACAAGTTCCAATACCTTGCCTTTTTCAATATCAATGGCCCCATATTTCACGGCAAGTTTACGCTTGCTCATACAAATGTCATAGTGAGGCACATTATTCTTTTGAAACCATTTACGGCTCACCCCAATTCGATCAGCCATTGCATGAAGCTCATCAATGTTGTCGGCAAGCATGTGACACATGATCATCCTGCCATAAGGATTTCTAGCGGCGTCAACATAGACAGTCATGAACTCACCTTTTCCAATGCCGTTATCAGTTGCGGGATTGTCAAGCTTATGGTCTCTCCCGTTATGTTGCTGATGAACACAGCGTATTGCCTAAACCGTTTTATACATCTGTTTCCTGTTTCATACTATCCTCCTGCTCTTGACTAGCGGCTGCCCATTCCCCACACGCCGCACGTGTACCCCGCTCGCCGCGCCGGTCTCCTCGATGTGCAAGGCGTGGATATCGATCTCTGTGTCAAGCCCCGGATGCCAATCCACAACGATGTCCTCCCCCAACCAGCGTCCGGACTTGCGCTGTTCGGCATAGGCAGCAGCAATCATGATCTCGGCGCCCTCCTTATGGGCTTCGTACCACTCGCGCGGTGTGCGGTCGCCTGGCGGCTGAGTAACAAACCGCGTCCGGGATCTGCTTGCGCGCCCGATCAGCCAGGAGATGAGCAGCAACAATAGGATCAAGATTGCAGCGATCTTGAATACGATCATCGCTGCCTGCCGTGATGCCCGGAGCTTGTTACCCGGTGTCCGCTCGGGGGGATGCTTGTCGTGATGCTGTCGTTGACATTCTGGCAGTGGTGGCACATTCCGGTATAGTTACAGTCCATGCAGCCGCGCCCCTCGCAGGACTGGCATAGCCCGGTGTTGTTGCAGGTGTGGCAGTAGTGCTGATGTTTGGTTTTAGGATCGTGTTTCATGTTTCCCCGCCCTTCTGTAAAAGCCCGATTAGCTCAACAATCTGGGTGTCGTCCAGATTATTCAATAGCGTGTTCGCCGCTGATCTCATGTCGTCACATCGGACAGCAACCCGTCGCGCCCTATTCTTTTTTACGGCTCCCTGTGTGCATTTCTTGGTGGTATGGACGTTTCCGCATTTCACACAGGCAGGAGCCGGGATAAGGGCGGGAATATCCAAAGCCCGCAAGACTCTGTTTGGAGGAACATAACTATCGTTTTTGAGCATATGCCACAGATAATATTTATTGACCCTATGTATTTCAGCCAACTCATCATAGGTGTGATTTCGCTTCTGTTGCTGAATTTCAAGGCGAAATTCAGCAAGTTTACGGGTCATGGTTCAAAAGCCTCGCTTTTGTTAAAATCTCTAACAAGTGCCCTACAAGGCATTCTGGAGACCGTCCACCAATGCAACGCGTTTTTTTCACCAGAGAGCTTCCTGTCAGGAATAGACCAACATAGCCGCAAACTCTTCGTCTGTTCCCACAACATAGGCATATTCGTCAATCAGTAATTCCAGTTTTGCCTCCATGCTCCTGTGGCGAATCTTGCTCATTTTCTTCTTCATGTTCCGATGGGCTTCGGCCGGTATTCCAGCCGCCTTGAGTTGATAAATCCATTTACGCCATTCCTTTGTTTTTGAATAATCTGTGTCGTATTCCTCATCGTAACATTCCGCACACAACAGCAAGGACGGCGAGTGTCTCCTGTAAGTAAACGGCAAAAGACATTGAGCACAAATAGCCCGCTGATTTACTCTTTTCTTTCTTTCGCCAAGAATATATTGACGCTTTTGTTCGACGCTATCAAACATCATGTTTCCCGCCAATGAGTTGCACAAACCACAGGCGAGCACAAGATTTGCTTTTTCGTTGTCAGCATCCCACGAATATGGAACAACATGATCGATGGTTGTTGCTATTTCTTTTTGGCAGTAATAGCAGCGCGGACCATGTAACTGGATGAGTTCTTGCCAGTATTTCTTATAGGCGCGACTTCTTGATGCGTTCATGTTCCCCTCAAATACAGAATGCCGCCATCCACGTTTTGCCAATTCTTGCTTAGGGAATCGGGTCTTACCGTGAATAGCGGCACTCTATATGGCAAACAAAAAGACCTCAATTCCCTAAGCACGATCATTATACCACGTTTCCCCTACCCCCCGCACCCATCCCCGCTCGTACACGGCGCTTGGTTGGGATCTTCCCACGGGCTTGTAGGCGTCGGCTCCCAGAGCGTCGGGGCTGGCGTGGCGGCATCAGGCGTCGTGATCTGCGTTGCATCCGGCGCGGGATAGGCGTCGTCGCCTGGACCCGGATACGCCAGGTTATGCAAGCACTCGGCGCGCAGCCCTGGATGATCGGCATACACCCCGCCCGTGCAAGGCTCCGGCAGCCATGCGACAAGAGCGCAGGCTAAAACCAAGATCAGAAGCGTGACAATCCCTGTGAACGTTTTCATAGCTCCACTCCAAATCTCCTTGCGATATAGTCCATCTCCTTGATGCGCTTGGCGGGCATGTTACCCTTGCTATGCTCAACCCACCCCTTTGCAATCATCAGGTTAGTCAGCGACGCCGCCCAGCGCCAGTTAGACGTTTCACGCTCCGGGTAAAGGTACGGGTCGGTCGTCGCGCTCAGCTCCAAGTATTCCTGGACAAACTCAAACGGCACAACCCCATCCAGGGTGCGCACGACGAACACCGGATCGGCTTCATCGGCTATCATCTCGATGTAGGTCTGCTGCATGCTCAAGATAGCCTCCGCCTTGCTGCTGGACATATCCCGGATAGCGTTAGCCATGACCCGCGCCCCGTATGTCCGGGCGTCTGCCAGGTCGCGCACGCGGGCGGCGCTGTTGTAGGCTATCCAGTTGAGGGCGGTAACGACGCCGGCAGAGCCGAACACGAAGCCGACCACGACCAGCCAGAAGCGCAGCCAATCGGGGAGCTGGATCTTCCAGGCGATGGCTATCACGAGCGCGGCGAATATGAGAAAGAAGATTGGGACATACAGTTTGGGCGGATCAATCATTTGCGTCATCCTTCGGTGGCTTGCGCTTGTAGGTCGTGCCAGCGTTAGGGCGATAGATATACCTCACGCCACAGGCGCACTTGTGCTCCCGTTTGACCAGCGACAACTCTACGGGGTGATTCTTATCTTTGCAAAACGAACAAATATGAGTGATGGTATTCATTTGCGTAACCTTTCTCCGTAACATCTTCCTGAAATATGCCCCTACCCTACCCGCGCGCCCGGAGGGGGAGGGGTCACGGCTTCACTCCAAGCGACCGCTGGCGCGGGCAGTCGGGGGCGTGACCATTGTATGATGGATAACCGCACCAGGGACAAATGCAAACCGATGTGGTAGCAACTGGTATCCACTCCACCGCCTCCAGCGCCGCCCTTGCTGCGGCAAGCTGCGCCTGCACCCGATCCCACTCGGGGAAGTGTTCGGGTATCATGTGCATACGCGCCATCCAATCGTAGTTTTCGTCATCCTATCCCTAACCTTTTCCCAAACTCGCTTCAAGTTCCTCTACACGCTTTAGCGCCTTTGCTAGGTCAAGCAATATGCTGGGTAGCGCAATTAGATCGCGTTCTCGAGCCAAGAGTTGATCGCGCAAGTCATCTATCTCTATCATCTCGGATATTCTGTTACTCCAAAGCGTACCAGATAGAAGCCACACGATTGACAGCGCCTCATCGGGGCGCAAGTATAGCGTTTTATCTTCCTCGCCCTCGCGCTCGAACATGAGATATATTGTGTCCGGCTCTTTGCCTGTTACCTTGCCGGATGATAGGCAACAGTTCTCGTATTCTTGGTGGGCAAGTTCTTCGAGTTCGATCATCATCTCTCCCTTGTTCCCCCGGTAGCCACTCCTCCCACAAGGTGCGGCATCCCCTTCCTCCTGCCGCCGCCGGGGGCAGCCCAGCCGCAGGCACTCTCGGTCTCTCGCCAACAGTTACCCGAATGGGCAGAGCTGAAGGTCACGGATTCACTAATTCGTATGTTGCTTCAAATATGTCTGGCTTGCAGGGATAAAAGCCTCTATTGTCTGGCTCTGGAATTATCCAATCCCCATCCACGATGATTGTTTTCTGCCCGTGGGCAGTTATAACGTACCAGTTTTCACCATCATAATTACAGGCCCAACGGTCGGCAAATGGCAACGGGAACTGCTCTTTTTCCCTGAATTGCTCTGCCTCAATAATTACGGGTTTCTTTCTAAACTTCATTTCGTACTCCTATCATTATCTCTCGCCACAGAGCGCCCGTCCGGGCGGAGGCTGGTGGTCACTAATACCCCCGGCTCATGTAGCATAGCAGCGCATTCAGGATCAGTATCGCTATCAGCAGGTACGCCGCCGCTACCTCCGCCGGGTGCTGGTTCATGCTTCGTCCATCACGGCAAGCAGGGCATGTTGACTAATCCAATGAGCAGCTTCTTGGGCAGTCATAGCCCATATGCGCGCGTCGTCCCACCAGTAGCCAAATTTGGAATTACTCATGCGCTCAAACATCTCGCGGGTCATAAGTTTCGGGTCCATAATCTTATCCACCACCTCCCACGCCGCGGCTATGTCGGTGCTGTAATATTCCACTATTGGTGCGCCCACAAACGGTATTGGATTGCGGGTATGTATCCATTCACCGTTATATTTATGCACATTCAGCAGCCCCATCACGTGTTCTGCCACCAGCGCATCCATCTCGCGCCCTGCTGGCATCGCCAGTATCTCATCGCGTGTCATAATTCCCTCCTTCATGCAATGGCGGCGCGCCAATCTTCGGTAATAGCGTCTGCTATCCCTGTGTTGGGGCCGCATTCGTCATAAACATATTGCACCGCCGCCTCCAGCGCCGCCCTTGCTGCGGCAAGCTGCGCCTGCACCCGATCCCACTCGGCGGCGCTTATCTCAATCATGCGGGGATGCACCCCGTCGTTGCTGTCGCTCTCGTACCACTTCTCAACAAATTGTTCAAACTCCTCTTTGTCGTTCATCATCTCTCCCTTGTTCCCCCGGTAGCCACTCCTCCCACAAGGTGCGGCATCCCCTTTGACCTGCCGCCGCCGGGGGTCCCAGCGCGCAGGTTTTCCTTCTTCACTGCCAACGGACGGGCGCATGCCCGGAGCCGGTGGTCACTCACGAACAGATCCCCAACCGCTCCCGGATTACTTCCGGGTTGAGCCCCGCCAGGTCTGCCCAGTTGTCGAAATCTCGCGACCGGAAGAAGCGGATCAAATCACCGCGTGGGCATCCGTGCCGCTTCCAGTCCCGCAGGGCATGAACAATGACCGCCCGCGCCAGGAATATATACGGATTATCCGGGGAAACACACCCATCATTGTGCGCCAGCTCCTGGCGCCGCTCTTCCGCCCGCTCACGATCGCGCCGCAGGTGACATTCCCGACACTCGGAGATGTGCCCGTCGCGTGACCCTTTTTTACGCGGCGCAAAGCTGGACAGCGGCAGGACTTCGCCGCATACGCTGCATTGCTTCTCTGCGGTAACGTCAATCACAGCCAACATGGCGGCTAATCCTTGATGCCCATCTGTTCGTCGCCCCTGGCAGCGGCTTTGCACAGCGCCAGGGTGAACACGAAAGCAGAGCCAAACCCAACAAGACACAGTAGCGTGATCCATGCAATCATTGCCTTTTCCCTCCTATGGTCTGATCTCCCCGGCTGATCTGGCTTGACCGCATGGCTGCGACCGTCACCAGGAGAGCCGGAAAAACGAGCATTGACACAAGGGCGAGTATGAGCCAGCACATGGGACACCTATTCCTCGGCGTAACGTGACCTCGCGCTGTCTGATGTTCTGTCAACGGCTTTCATCCGTTGACCGCCATTCCCATTCTGGCGCTTATCCACCTTGAAACCGTCAACCTTCCAGCGGTCCAGGATTGCCTTGACGTATGCCCAATTACGGGCGTTGTTTTGGACCGCCACCTCAAAGGCGGCGGGTATCCATTCGGCGGGGTAATCCTTTTCTGCGTCTTTCAGCTTCTCGGCAATCATCGGGGTTAAAGCGCCAATGTTTTGCTCGTAGAATACGAAGACATTAGGTTGCTTTTCGGGCGATTGCGCATTGCCGGTGGTGGCGTTTTCTTCCTCAACATCAGAATCACCCTCAATATCACCCTCAGTATCACCATTAACATCACCATCGCGGCGAGATAAGGCGCTATCTAGTCCACTATCTAGGCGGCTATCTTGAGCACTCTTTGGGGCTACAAAGCCGCCTGCTTTGTCCCAGTTCAGGAGTGTAATCAAGTTTCCTTTGCTGTGATATCTAGCCCTGTCTCTCCAGTTGCATGGGGCAGGATAATCACTCGCGCTCATCCACTGAGACCCGCCCTGGTATTTCCACCAATTGACAATCTGGATATAAAGGCTTCCATCAACCTCGTAGCGGATAATATTCCCTATGCTTTCAAGAACTTTTAGATCCGCATCTACATCAGCGGTCAATATGTCATCTTCCGGCCATACCGCAGAACGAACAGCCATTGCGCTGCCCGGCATTCTGCCCTGGTCGTCGGCGGCGACTATGATCCCCTGCCATAAGTCACGCTGGCGATAGGTGAGCTTGATAAACGTTTGGGAAGATCGAATCTTCCCGTCAATAATGCGCTTATTGCCCATTGGTTGCCCTAATCCATTCCTGCATCGTCGTATACCAATCCGTCCAATTTCGAGCCGATAAAGCCAGTTCCTTCAACTCATCAATATCAATTCCTGCTTTATAGGCTGTCTCTAGCAATTCCATAGCGCGCCAATCGTTGCAATACATCCTGTTTCGGATGATTCCACGAATGTAATAGAGATCAGCCAGATAAGGCTTTTCGTTGATCCGCTTGCGGCTATTAGCAATTTTCGAGATGTAATCAAAAGTCTTTCCAACCGAGTTACCGTCCAGTTTCCCGTCCGCATCCTTGACTAAATACTGTCCGGCAGATATACGAATACATTCTAGGATTTCGGCTAAACCGTGCTTTTTGATTGTCCTTCTTATTGTTTCTCTCCCACGGTCATTAAAAGAGTATCCGGGGACAAGTAGAGAAAACAATTCGTTAGCGGCGTCAATTTCTTTTTCGTCAAGTCCAGCAAGAGATTTTTGCCATTCAAGCATCATCTCAAGTTGCTCTTGTCTTTCTTGCAACTCATTAAGTTGCAGCTTGCGTTTGTTGATAATCGACTTATCCGAGAGATCACGATTGCTTTTTCCTGAGTTGCAAGCATTGCAGCTTGTAATCAGGTTTGTTATGTCATTATCGCCGCCCTTGCTTACTGGATTGATATGGTCTATCTCAAGTGTTATATTCGGGGCTGATGCTCCGCAATACTGACAAGTAAAGCTGTCGCGCTTGAATATTTCAAATCGTATTTTCTTTGAAATTGGCTCGCGTTCTGTCATAGCTAGAACATCCTCTCCTGCCGGGTCAGGTAGCCCCAGCGCTCCTCGCCCGCCTTCACCAGCGCGCTGCGCTGCTCGGCCAGGTCGATCAGGCGGCTAACCACTTCCCGGTCAAGATACTCTGACAGCTCATCCCACGACGCCGCCAGCCAGTATCCGCCGTCCTCGCCACCGGTGGAGCAGATCATCACGCCGTCTTTGCGTAGCTGGTTGATGCACGCCCTCAACTGCCGGTCGGTCGTTTTCGGGTACATGGATTGCACCAGGGATAACAGCGCGTGGCGGCTGATTGCGCTATCCCTGCCCTGGCGCTCGAATAGCACCTGGTATACCGACTTCTCTAAGCCGGGTGGGAACTCGATAGGGATATTTACGCCGTGGTTGAGCTTCACGGCGTCACCTGGTCAACGGGGTACATTCGCACTACCCGATTTGCGCCAGGCGGGATCGCGATGCCCGTTTGCTCCGGCTCCAGGTACTCGGGCAGGTGGTACACGATCAGGTGAGTTACTTCTTGTCCCTGCCTGTAGCGCCCCTGGTAGAAGGCCAATCCGTTGGGCGTTGTCACCGGGTCGTCAAGGCGTAGATCAAGTATTTCGGCTTGCGTCATTGGTGTCACCCCTATCAGCGATAATACGCCAGCCCAGGCGCCTACCTCCCACAGGACAGCGCCCGAGCTGGCGCATAATTATTTACCGTTGGTATTCAGCTCGAACAGATCGCCGGGCTGGATGTCCAGCGCCTCGCAGACCTTAGCGAGTGTAGAAAGCCGGATCATCGTGGCTCCGTTTGTTGCCAGTCCCGAGATGGTGTTAGGGCTTAACCCGGTCTGCTCCGCCAAAACATTCTGCTTGATCTTGCGGTCAAAAAGTATCCTATCAAGTCGGATGCGCACGTTTGTCATAATTCACCTCTGCCAATATTCTATAACAACCTTGCCCAAATGTCAAGATACTAATATCTGTTTTACTCTTGACAAATCGCAAGAAAGCTATATAATATAGACAGTTGAGATAGATAGCAGACACAAGGAGCAGACAAAATGACCGCCAGCCAATCATCTAACGCAGTACAAATCTTATGCAACGGAACCATCAAAGCAGCGATCCTGATCCTACGAGAAAAGGGATTTGATACCAGCAAGGTGGACGCCGACAAGTTATCTGCTGACCTGAAAGTAACCCTGAAATCCAATATTGAGAATATCCTGAAGGATTGGGAAAATGCAGTCAGCGCCAATTTGAGCGAAGGCTGGATGCGTGAAATGATGAATCTCCAGTGCAATGAGATGGCACTCAAAGCCCTGAAAGCTGGTGGGTGGTTCTAACACAAAAAACATCCTGGAGCGCCGCCAGCGCCCCAGGACAAGCCAGACCTAACAGGAGGTCAAGCAAAATGATGATACCACAAATCGCACTCAAGCTCGCAGTAACACCCGAAAATATCATCCTATCGCTGGTAGTCCTGAGCATCTTCACCGGCTGCCTCTGGCTCCAGCACCAGCTCGAAAAGAGGGGGCAATAATGGGACAGACAACGTTCTACTCGCAGCGTTACCAGGGGTGGCCGCCGGTCGCCGTGCGCGAGATTGGCGACCCCAACTCGTACCACTGGCAGAGCCAGGCGCAGGCGGTACAGCGCCGCCTCAGCGAACAGCTTGGCGACGCCGACTATGAGACCTGGGCGGAGATGACCTGGCCCGGCGAGACCATCGACAACGAGACGTGGGCGCAGATCCACACCACCGTGCAATGGGCGCTAGATCACCCGGAAGCAATCAGCCAGCAGCTCGAATGCACGTGCAACCCCGCCGGGATAGGCGCGCCCTGCCCGGTGTGCCAGGCGAATGCAAGGATCAGAGAGAGAGGAGCATAACCGTGACCCAAAAAGAGATCGTGTTGAAACAAGAAAGCGCCGTAACGATCGCGGGAGCCATTGACCGCTACGGAATGATGGTTGAGTTCGTCCGTAAAGCCATGACGGACGGCAAGGATTACGGCAAGATACCCGGCAGCGACAAGCCGACCCTGCTTAAGCCCGGAGCCGAAAAGCTCACCAGCCTATTCGACCTGTACCCGCTTTTCGAGCCCGTCCAGGCAGTTGCCGACTTTGACGCCGGGTTGTTTTTCTACCAGTACCGCTGCTCGATGGTACACCGCAAGACCGGCGAGACATGGGGCACCGGCTTGGGCTCCTGCAACAGCAAGGAATCCAAATACCGCTACCGCTACATTTCCACGACCCAGAAGCCCAGTAAGCCGGAAGCCGAAATCCTGAAGGCTAAAGGGCTCGGGCGCTGGCGCAAGCAGGGTAACGAGTGGGTGTGGATGGAGCGCATCGAAAACGATCAAATCTTTGACCTGGTAAACACCATCGACAAGATGGCACAAAAACGGGCGCTCATCGCTGCAACCCTGATCGCCTGCAACGCCTCGGAGTTTTTCACCCAGGACATCGAAGATATGGGAGCGGTCATCTCGCCCGAGATTGTTGACGCCGAATACCAGGAGATCCCGCAGCAAGCCAGCGCACCGGCAGCCGAGCCACTCAAAGCCGAACCCCACCCCAACGGCGAGCTGAACGGCAAGACGCCCGTTTACCAGGCGGTCGTGGATGCCGGTCTCTCCGAAAACCTTTACTCCGCTAAAGCGGCGCTCAATCAGTGCTCAACCGGCTACGACACGCCCGAGAAGGCGGTCGCCTGGATGCGCAGCTACCGCGCCTGGCGCGACACCGGGGCGGATAGCAAGACCTCCGCAGCGAAGGCGAACAAAGGGGAGCTGCCGAAGTGAGACCGCACGGAATGTTAGCGGGGGCGCGTAATTGCGCCCCCCTGATGCAAAGCCTGGGAACACACGGAGTATCCATGATCGGCTTGTTATGGTTCGACCCCGACAAGACCAAGACCCTCCCCGAGAAGATCGGGGAGGCGGTCGCCTTCTACACCGCCAAGTACGGCGGGCATCCCAACACCTGCATAGTCAACCCGGCGACGTTGGGAGATCAGGCGCCCGCTATCGAGGGTGTGACCGTCAAGGCGTCAAAGCAGGTCATGCCTAATCATTATTTCGTGGGAGTGGACAATGAAAACTGATGTGAACGGCTGTTCGACCTGCCTGGCAGGGCAGGAGCATTACGATGAGTTTAAGACCTGGGACGTCAGGACTCAGGTGCAATACGATTACCGCCACCCGTCCGGCAAGCTGTTCTCGTGCATCGCCTCATCGCCGGAAACAGCCAGGGCAAAGCGGGATCTGTGGCTGGTACAGGAGGGGTTGTCACAAGCCTAGTTTTCACACCCGCAAGCCAAGCCCCTGGTGACAGGGGCTTTATTTTTTCTTTTTCTTCTCTTTGGTCTTGTTCCAATTGCGCCAATCGGTTTTCTTCCAGTTGTTGCGCTCTGCCTGGGTCATGGATTGCCACTTCAACTGTGCTTCCCGGATGCTCTTGATCTTGTTGACCTTGGCGTAGTCGATATACCAGTCTTTCCGCTTGCTGCCGCCTCCGCCGCTGCCGCTTCCGGTATTCTCGGCAATGGTTGCGCCGCCGCCGCTGGCGTTCCCCGGATCGGCAGACACGGGGCGCAAGACCTGCCGCGCTCCAATCGGCGCGCCAGGTACGCCGGTTGTGATAGACACGCTCTCGCCGTCAATCGAATGGGCAAGAGCCGTGATCACAAACACCGGCTCTACCCCCGACAGGGTTGACACGAAGTTATTTAGCCGGATACGCTCTCCGGGTTTGATCAGGCGTACCGGGATTTCCGATCCATCCTTACGCCGCACATATTCCACCAGGATCAGCGGGCGAAGCAGCTTATACGGCGGCTCGGAGTAGGTCGCCAGGAAGCGCCTGGCGTAGGCGGTCGCCTCTGTCTGGGTGCAATCCCCGGTGTCCAGGCGTGCACCGGATAACACGCGGTAGGCGCTCTTGCTGGCTGCGTCTGCGAGGTTGGCGTCGTCTGCAGGCGTGTGGTAGATATAACGCCCGTTTTCGTCCGTGCGGCTGGTGATGACGTGGTTTGCAATCGCTAACCCGTCCTGGAACAGCTCAACCCCGCCGCCGATATTGTCATCTCCCAACGTGACCTCATACTCCCAATCGGTCGTCAGTGGATACGCCTTGAGATACAAGACCGGCAAGCCGTTTGCGCCATGCACCGAATACGAGTCCTTGCATCCCCACATCCAGCGGCTGTAAACACCATCGCCCCGCCCGCTGGCGTCGTTCAGAATGTCCGCCACACTCGGGTAGCCGTTGGTGATGAACGGCTCCAGGGTGAGCTGCGTGCCCGCCGTCTCGATCAGCGCGGTGGATGTGTTGAGATACCCGGCAGCGCCAACATCTGCGGCGATGTCCTGGGCGATGGTCGTCATGGTGATCGGGTCGTCGGTCTCGGAGTAGACCATGAGACTGGTGATTTTCACGTACACCGTCCCATCGTTCGGCGGGGTATAGGCGGCGTCCGCCTGGAGCACAAACTGAATTCCGGCATGCGGCGAAGCCAGGGTAACGTCTGCGTTTCCCGTTGAAGATCCCGCCGATGTGCGGTTCACGCTCCATTCCGTTGACGGCGATGACGGGTTGCTCCTGAGTAGGAGCGTCCAGTTAGGACATCCCGCCGTTGTCGTCAGGTCATAGGTAAACACAACCCGCTTTACTGTCTGTCCGACCGGCTGGGTGGATGTCACCCCGGCGCGGTCGCTGCTTGCCCATGCGACGTTTTTGGGGATGAACAGCAGACGGCTTTGCCGGTCGATGTCACACTTAAGCGCCGCCGCTGCCGCCTCGATCCATATCCAGACATCTTCACCGACACGACTGTCTGCCCACCTTTTCTCAAGCGGGTATTTCATCAAGTACCAGTCAGTTGCCCCGCAGAAGCTGAACTCGATCCCCTGGTAATCGGCTTCCACGATCCGAGTCAACCCGCACAGAAAGCCCTCGTAGACAACGGTTTGATCGTTCAGGAATACGACCCGGTGCCCGATCTCAAACAAGATTGGATCTGCTACATCCCGTTCGACGAAAAATGAGGCGTCGCCATAATCCCCGCCGGGGATATGCGCTTCAAACTGGATACCCTCGGCGTATTCCAGATCATTCGAGATGTCCGGTATCCGGGTCGTGCCGTCGTAAATCTCGATGGTGATGTCGTTGTTGATGGTCATGGCTACATGAGCGCCCAGCGCGGGGTAACGTAGAAGGCGCTATAAGTCAGGGTGTCGCCCGTGTCGGTCGCTACCCCCTCTGTCCCCAAATAGGAAACCAGGACGTTATACTTCCCCGGCAAAATCCCGAACTCATCCCGGTCGCCGCGCACAGAATAGCCATAAGATAGCGCCGCGCTGTTGACCTCGCGCGCCTTGCCGTCCAGGTATAAGATTGTTGCCGCTATCCCCGCCGCCGATGTGTTCACCAGGCGGATCATCGGGAATGGCATAATCTGTGCTGAGTGCAGATTGAAGGTAGCCGTACCTGTCGGACGCTTGCCCTGCACCTTGATACTCACGGCTCGGGTGATCCCTAACAGGCGGTATAGCTCTTCATCATCCAGCATGCCCAACTCCGGGCTTAGGTCGTTACTGACATTCGTGCTGCTGGCTATCCAGTCCGAGGGCTTGTAGGACGAGTAGTAATAGGCTCCGCCCGGACTGATCCCGGTGCGCAGGCTTATGTCATCCGATCCATCTTCATCGCCGCGCACCATCAGCGCCAGCTTACGCCCGGCAAGCATCAGGTATTCGTCGTCATCAATGCTCAATGTAGCGATGTCTGAATCTCCGGTGTTAACCGTCTTGGCGTCCGGGGCACCCTCGTATGTCAAGAATTCCGGGTTGACGAATCTGTGATAATCAACGTCCAGGATGCCTATATAGACATCGGCGTTATTCATCCCAGCGGTTACGGCTTTGAATTCCGTCTTGGCGGGCAGGCTTCCGGCTGCGCCGCCGATTACGGCGATGTTGGAGTAACTGCCGTCGCCGGTGAATGTGTAATCCACAACGCTATCGCCGTCTTTTGTCCAAATATAACCAACTGGGCTTACCCGAGTATTGGCGGTAAGTGACGGCAGGATGTTTGTATAATCTGCTAGAACTTCAGCCGCGGATAGAGCGCCGTTGTAGACCTCAAAATCATTGAATCGCCCACCGGCGTGATAATCTGGGGTATCATCGCTGCCTAAATAAATATAGCTGCTGGCGGGGCTGGTGAAATACAACTCAACCACCGCCTTATAAACTCCATTGATGTACAGGGAGACAAACCCATTTGCGAGTACTAGGTGGAATACTAGTTGTTCCCCGGCGGCGAATGTGTTGGCGGCGTTGAATGGAGCAAATACGGCTGCGGACTGATCGTAGAATAGATCAAACTCAGCCGACAGAGGCAGAATGTCTGTCATCCGAAAT
>ERZ869925.849-NODE-849-length-17580-cov-4.681712_pt1 | contig 17580 bp, 20 predicted proteins | sample MGYA00579311_ERZ869925 | MGnify/ENA primary metagenome ERZ869925 (study PRJEB32216, sample SAMN09231817) | wastewater metagenome | place: USA: Maryland | collected 2016-07-30 | study: EMG produced TPA metagenomics assembly of the PRJNA472060 data set (Reclaimed...
CCTCATCTCGGCCGGCTACGGTCCGGCGCTCGTTTTTCCGGACGACCCTCCCGAGGCTCCTCGACGTCGTCGGGGTCGTGCTCGTCGTCGTCGTGGCCGGGCCGGCGTGGGGGCTCGTGCTCGGTCTGGCGGTCGCGCTCGTGCTCGACTGGCCGGGGCCGCGGCCGGCCGACGTGCTGGCCGGGTTCGCCGACCGGGTCGTCCCGAGTGAGGCGGTCGGGTTCGACGGTCTCGACGGGTCGAGGGTCGAGCTCGATCGGGCCCGGGTCCGGGGCGAGCTCCCGGTCGAGCCGGAGGAGCACTACCGGCACGAGCACTACTTCGCCGGGCCCCCGACCCCGGGCGTGATCGTCGACGAGGTTCACGGCTGGCCGGCCCCTCTCGTTCGGCCCCGGCTCCTCTCGTTCGGCCCGGCCCTCGACGGTCTCGGCGAGATCTCGATCGCCGGCGAGCTCGACGACGAGGACGAGGCTCCGAGGCTCGACGGGATGAGTCAGGTCCTCGACCTCCTCGGCCGGGTCGGGCACGCTCCGGATCCGGCCGTGCTCGATCGCCTCGTCGACGAGGCGATCCCCGAGGTCGAGCTCACGTCGGAACAACGGGCCCGGTTCGAGCACGCGGCCGGCCGGGGCCTCGCCGCGCGCCGGGCCGCGCTCGCCGGCGAGGGGCTCGTCGACGAGGAGCTCGATCCGTACCCTCGGCCTCCGTTCGTCGAGGGCGTGTTCGTCGGGCACGATCACGCCGCGCTCCGGCCCCTCGACGAGGGTCGCCGGGTCGTCCTCCGAGCTCTGGCTCGGGACGGGTTCGCCCCGGTCGTGCTCGGAGACGGGTCGTGTCTCCGATGCGGGGCCGTCCGGTTCGACCGGTCGGGGTGGACGGTCCCGGCCGGTCTCGTGTTCGAGGGGTTCGCTCCGGGCCGGCCGACGTGCGAGGGGTGCGCGCTCCGGCTCGCGGTCTCGTTCGGCGACGACGTCTGGCTCGCCGACGACCTCGTCGTCGAGCCGGGCCCGGTCGACGGGAGGCTCCGGATCCGGCCGACGGAGATCGTCGTCGTCCCGGCCGGCGAGGTTTCGGCCCGGCTCGACCGGCTCCGACGGGAGGTCGAGGTCTGTCTCACCAGCGGGCAGACCGTGACCGTCGGGCACGCCAAGCCGGGCGCGCGGTTCCGATGCTCGTCGTGTGAGTTCGAGGGGACGTTCGCCTCGGACGAGGAGGGCCGGGCGCTCGTCCCCTCTCACCGGATCGAGGAGGGCCGGCGATGAGGCTCGGCGAGGGCCTCGTCGAGGAGGGCCCGGCCGGGACCGCGGTCGAGCTCGTGTTCCCTCCGGTCGAGGAGCGAGATCCTCCGGCGACCGCGGCGACCGTGGCCGGTTGGTTCGTTCGGGCTCCCGGTCAGTCCCCGGCGTGGGAGTGCTACGTCGTCTCGGTCGTTCACCTTCGCCCGATCGAGGGAGCTCCTCCGGCCGTTGTCACTGTGCCGCGGTCGACTCACGAGCTCCTCGTCGTCGCCCTCGACCCGAGGCTCGACCCTCGCCCGGTGGACACTGGCTCATGGTCGTTCCTCCGACCCGTCAACGTGTGCGAGCAAGCCGAGCTCCCGGACGACGACGCGGCGGTCGAGCTCTGTCGCCTAGCGGCCCGAGCGATCGTCGCCGGGGTTCTCCCGGCCGAGCCAATGCTCGCCGGAGCGGTCGAGCCTTGGAGGACCTCGATCGTCCGAACCTCGGCTCACCTTCGAGGAGAGGAGCACGCGCCGTGAGGGTCGAGGAGGGCCGGGCGATCCGGTTCGGGGTCGAGGAATGGTGGAGGCTCTCGGGTCCGGAGAGGCGAGCGTTCGACCGGTGGCTCACGAGGCTCACCGGGCGGCACCCGAGCGAACCTCCTCGGGTCCGGTCGGTCGTCTACTTCGGGGCCGGCCGCTACCGGGTCGAGGTCGAGGTCGTCGAGTCTCCGGAGCTCCGGGCCCTCCGCGGCGGGATCCGGTTCGTCGAGCTCGACGTCGTCGTCGAGCTCGACCCGGTCCTCGTCGACCGGTGGGAGTCGGTCAAGGTCGAGGGGCAGGCGTGACCGTGGTCGCGGCCGAGGAGCTCGTCTCGTCGGCCGACGTCGCCGCGGCGCTCGGGTGGCCGTGGCCGGACCCGGGCTCAGAGGTCCGGCTCCTCCGAGCTCGCCGGGTCGGGTGGCTCGTCGCCGAGGTCGTCCGGTGGGGCGGCTCCGGCCTCGACTCCGGGGCCCGGTTCCGGCCGGTCGAGCTCACGGTCGCGGCGACGGTCGACTCGATCTGGCCGGTCGACGGGTACGGGATCGCGTACCGGACCGGGTTCGGGGACGTGAACCGGCTCCGGGTCTTCGCCGGCGAGGCGGTCCGGGCCCGGCCCGAGGGGCTCCTCGTCGTCGATCACGAGGAGGGCCGGGCGTTCACGACCGACGATCCGGCCGACGTGCTCGGTCGCGGCGGGGTCGTCACGGTCGCTCCGGTCCTCGACGCGCGCTAGTAGCGGCGCGATCCTCGGCTCCGTGAAACGGTCGTGTCTGGGATGCGGGGCCCGGTTCGAGGCCCGGACCGGACAGAGCCGATGCGCGCGGTGTAGGTCCCGGGCGAAGGCAGCACGGAACGCCGAGGCCGACGAGAACCGGAGGGTCGTCGCACGAGCTCGTGCGACGGGGGCCCCGTGCGCGATCTGCGGTCTCCCCGAGACCGACCGGGCCCGGGACCCGTTCGAGGCTCATCACCCGATCCCGGTCGCCGCGGGAGGCTCGGGGACGAGGAGGGTCCCGGCTCATCGGTCGTGCAACGCTCGCGTTCGAGACGGTCGTCGACGTCGTCGAGTAGGGCCCGAGGGGTAGGAACGCCGGCGAGGGGGCCCGGCGTCGCGGCTACCGGGCCCCCTCGCCATGCTCGGGCCTAGCATCGGGAAGCGTGAGCACCCGAAAGCCGAACGACCGACGGCAGAGGACGAACACGGCCGACGCCGGCGAGGTCCCGGCCGTCGTCTCCGACGAGGTCGAGGTCCCCCCGGTCCCTCGCCCTCACGGAGGCGGTCGACTCCTCAAGGCGACCGAGGAATGGTGGGTCGAGTTCTGGCGGTCCCCGATCGCGAAGCTCGTCGACCCGCGGTCGGATCTCCGGGCCCTCGCCCGGCTCGCTCTCTTGTACGACGAGCGGGACCGGGCGGTCGCGGCGTACAAGCGGAAGAGGAGCTCGACCGGATCGACGGGGCAGCTCGTCGTCAACCCGTTCGCGAAGGAGATCGCCTCGCTCGACGGTCGGATCACCCAGCTTGAGGACCGGTTCGGGCTCACCCCGAAGGCCCGACTCGACCTCGGGGTCGTCTACTCCGAGGCTCACGACGCGCTCTCCGAGCTCGAACAACGGATCGAGGCCGCGTTCGCCGACGATCAAGAGCCGGAAGATCCGAGGCTCCGGGTCGTCGACGTCGAGGAGGTCGACGTCGAGGAGACCGCGTGAACCTCGTCCGGTGGAAAAGCTACGGAGGCCGAGCCGAGAAATGGATCGAGACCGCGCTCATCCACGGGGAGGGGGACCTCTACGGGACCCCGTTCCGGCTCCTCGATGAGCAGCGCTGTTTTCTCTGGGATTGGTTCGAGTACGACGTCCGGACCGGGGAATGGCACTACACGCAGGCGCTCAAGGGGGACCCGAGAGGAGCGGGCAAGACCGAGTTCCTCGCCGCGGTGGCCGTGGTCGAGTACGACGGGCCGGCCGTGTTCCGTCGGATCACGCCGATCATTCACGTAGCCGCGGCGTCCCTCGGGAACGCCGGCGAGCTCTTCGGACAGATCCAGATCATGTGCGGGGGGCAAGGGGACTCCGTCCGGGAGGCTCCTCTCTGCGGTCGCTTTAACGTGTTCGATACCAAGATCGAGTATCGGGACGGCCGGCCCGGATACATACAACGGATCGCGGCCGACGCCGGGACGAACCAAGGGGGAAAGACGACCCTCTTCCTCGCCGACGAGATCCACGAATGGACCGGGCGACGGGAGCGCGTGCATTCCGTGATCTCCTCGGCTCTGGCGAAGAGGCGCGGCGCGAGGGAGATCAACATCACGACGGCCGGGCCGAGGAAGGGCTCGATCCCTCCGGCCCCGACCGACGGGATCGCTTGGACCCTCTACGCGAAGGGCCTCGAACAACGGGAAAACCCCGAGGCTCACCCGAGGTTCCTGTTCCGGTGGGCCGAGCCGAGCCGGGACCGGGACCTCTCGGACCCCGAACAGAGGAGGACCTCGGTCGTCGAGTCCTCGGGCTCCGCGGCCGGCCGGCTCTGGCGGATCGAGGACCGGCTCGCGAAATGGGACGATCCCGAGTTCCGTCACGCGGACTTCGAGCGCTACTTCCTCAACCGGTGGCCGGAGGTCGGGTCGGGGTCGTGGCTCGAAGATCTCCCGAACGCGTGGGCCGACCTCAAGAGGCCCCGGCTCGGGAAGATCCCCGACCGGGCCGGCGTGTTCGTCGGGGTCGACTCCTCGCTCCGTCACGACACGACGTCGGCGACCGTGGTCTATCCCCTCGACGAACGCCGGCGCGTGTGGTCGTCCCGAGTGTTCGAGGCCGAGAACGGCCGGGTCGATCAAGTGGCTCTCCGGGATCATCTTCGTGAGCTCGCCGACCGGTTCGTGATCCTTCGCCTCGCCTACGATCCCCGGTTTTTCGAGCTCCCGGCACAGCTCCTAGAGCTCGAAGGCTGGCCGGTCGAGGAGGTCCCTCAATCCCCCGAGCGAATGGGGCGCGCGGCCGAGTTCGTGTTCCGGCAGATCGTCGCCGAGGAGATCGTTCACGACGGGGATCCGGTCCTCGCCGCGCACGTGAACGCGGCGGTCTGGCGTGAGTCGGACCGGGGCCGGGTCCTCTCCCGGACGAAGAGCGGGGGACCGATCGACGCGCTCACGGCCGGGATCCTCGCGACCTACGTCGCCGACGTCGCCCCGGCAGAGGAAGAGGCTCCTCCTCCGGATCTGGCCCTCAGCGTATGGTGATGCCCGATGAGCAAACGGGGTAGGGCCCTCCTCGGGTCAATCTTCGAGATCGCCGGGGCCGTGGCCGTGTTCTCCGGGCTCTGGCTCGTGTCCCCGATCGTCGGTCTCGTCGTCGGGGGCCTCGCCCTCTTCGGCCTCGGATGGATCGCCGCGCGATGAGTCGGCTCTCCCGAGCGTTCGAGGCGTTCCGCGGGTCGGGCCCGACCGAGAACCGGTGGGTCACCCTCGCCGACGTCGTCGCCGCGGAACGAGGGAACGGTCGGATCGGCCGGGTCCCGGTCGGCCCCGATCAAGCCCTCCGACTGTCGACGGTCTGGCGATGCGTGAACCTCCTCGCCGACCTCGTCGCCGGGTTCCCCGTGCACGAATACCGCAAGAGCGGGAACGTCCGCGAGGAGCTCCCCGACCCTCCCCTCCTCGTCGACCCGTCGCCCGGGATGCTCCCCCTCGACTGGCGTCGCGGGCTCATGGTCTCATGGCTCCTCCGAGGCAATCTCGCCGGCCTCGTCGCCGCGACCGACTCCCTCGGCTATCCGACGATGATCGAGCTCGCTCACCCCGACGAGCTCTCGATCACGCGCACGGCCGGCCGCTACCGGTACACGCTCGGAGGGGTCGAACACGACCCGTGGCCGCGCGGGGACCTCTGGCACGTTCCGGCGTTCACGATCCCCGGCAGGCGCGCCGGTCTGTCCCCGATCTCCTACGCCGCGGAGTCGATCGGGCTCGGCCTCAACGTTCGCCGGTTCGGGTCCGATTGGTTCGCCGACGGAGCTCACCCGACCTCGGTCCTAGCGACCGAGCACGAGGTCGCCGAGGACGTCGCGAAGATCATCAAGGATCGGTTCGTGAAGGCCCTCGGGGGCCGGCGAGAGCCGGTCGTGATCGGTAACGGGTTCGAGCTCCAACAACTGCAGATCGCGCCCGAAGAGAGCCAGTTCCTAGAGACGACCCGGGCGAACGTCGCCGACGTCGCCCGGTACTTCGGGGTCCCCCCGGAGCTCGTCGGGGGCGAGAGCGGCGGGTCCCTCACCTACGCGAACGTCGAGCAAAGGTCCCTCGACCTCCTCACGTACACGGTCGCGGCATGGGTCCTCCGGGTCGAGGGGGCCCTCTCGGCTCTCCGGCCTCGCCCTCGCTACGTCAAGCTCAACACGGACACCCTCGTTCGGACCTCGCTCCTCGACCGGTACCGGGCGCACGAGATCGCGATCCGGAACGGCTGGCGATCCCGGAACGAGATCCGGACGATCGAGGACGCGGGGCCGATCCCCGACGACACCGATCCGGCGTTCGGCGATGAGTTCCTCTGGCCTCCGATGAGGTCGACTCCCCTCTCCGAGGGTCAAGAGGCGCGAGAATCTCCCGGGACAGGAGAGGAGCACCGATGAGGACGACGATCGAGACCCGAGGAGCTCGGATCGAGACCCGAGGGGGCCGGGATCTGACCCGGCTCCCCGACGAGGTCCGGGCCCGACTCGACGAGGCGCGCGTCGACCTCGGCGAGCTCGGCCTCACGACCCGTCACGGGTGGGACACGGTCGAGGCTCGCCGGGCCCCGATCGAGCTCCGACGGACCGAGGACGGGGACCCGATCCTCGACGGGTACGCCGCGGTCTACGGGGTTTGGTACGACGTCGCCGGGGGCCCCGATGCCTACGGGTGGCGTGAGCAATTCGTCGCCGGCGCGTTCGACAAGACCCTCGCCGAGAAGGCCGACGTTCGTTTCCTCTACGACCATGAGGGCCTCGTGATGGCCCGGACCTCGTCGGGGACTCTGACCGTCGTCTCCGACTCTCACGGGCTCGCGGTCGAGGCCCGGCCGAACCCTCGAATGGTGTTCGCCTCCGACGTCGTCTCCGCGGTCGAGCGCGGGGACGTCGACCAAATGTCGCACGCGTTCCGGGCCGTCCGGCAGGAGTGGAACGCCGACTGCACGGAGCGGCGCGTGATCGAGAGTCAGCTCTTCGACGTGTCCGCGGTCGGGTTCCCGGCGAACCCGGCGACCGTGATCCAGAGCCGAGCCGGCGACCCGTCGCCGGCGGCCGGCGACGACGGCTCCGAGGGCCGGCTCTCCGTGGTGCTTGCGCGCGCCATCGCCGACCGGGCAATCTCTCACTAGCTCGCGACACACGCCGAGCCGAACGCCGGTCACCGCGCCGAGGCCCCGAGCCTCACCCGGGATCACCTTCGGCTCACCCGAGGGAGCGAGGTCAACCCAAGACCTTCGCCCCGGGACCCTCTCGGGGCTCAGACCCTCGAAAGGGGGAGGACCGATGATCCTCCGTTTCCTCTTCTCCATCTTCTCGGCGATGCTCGGCTCGCGTCACGTCGTCGAGGCCGGCTCGCCCGGCGACCCCGTCCGCGTCGGCCGGCTCTGGCGGTTCCCCGACGGCTCGACCGTCCCCGTCGTCGAGGGGGGCGACGGGCCCCTCGTCGACTCCGTCCGGGCCCGGCTCCGGGCGCTCCTCGACGAGCGCAAGACGAAGGCCGATGAGCTCGACTCGATGCTCGCCTCCGTCGAGACCGAGGGCCGGTCGGCCCTCACCGAGACCGAAGAGACCCGGTTCGCCGAGCTCCGCGGTCGCCTCGCCGAGATCGACACGGAGCGCGAGGAGATCGAGGGCCGGATCGCCGAGCTCGTCGAGATCGAGGACCGGAACCGGCAGGCCGAGGAGACCCGGGCCCGGATCGACGCCGAGCTCGGCTCCGAGGACCGCGGCGGTCGCCGCGAGAACCCCGGGACCGTGCAGGTCCGGCGCGAGGAGCTCGTCTACCGGCCCGACGTGAGGGCCTCGTTCTTCGCCGACGCGCTGGCCGTCCGCGAGGACCGCGCCACCCGCGCGGCCCGGGACCGGATCGCCCGGCACGCCGAGATCTCCGAGGTCGAGCTCCGCGACCGCGGCGACGAGACCCGCGACGTCGGCTCCTCGGCGTTCGGCGGGCTCGTCGTCCCTCAGTACCTCGTCGAGGAGTTCGCGCCGATCCTCCGGAACGGCCGGGCCCTCCTCAACGGGGTTCGTCGCCTCCCCCTCCCCGAGGAGGGGATGGCCCTCGTGATCCCGCGCGGCCAGACCGGGTCGAGCACCGCGGCGCAGGCCGCGCAGAACGACGCGGTCTCGGAGACGAACGTCGACTTCGACAACGACCTCACGGTCAACGTGCGCACGTTCGCCGGTCAGCAGGACGTGAGCCGGCAGGCGATCGAGCGCGGCTCGGCCGGCCTCGACCGGCTCATCTACCAGGACCTCGTCTCGGACTACGCCGAGACCGTCGACGCGTCGGCGATCGCCGACGACGGCACGTCGGGGACTCACGTCGGGCTCCTCAACGCGACCGGCGAGAACACGGTCACGTACACCGACGCGTCGCCGACCGTCCCGGAGGCGTGGCCGAAGCTCGCCGACGCCGTGCAGAAGATGGCGACCGCGCGCAAGCGGCCCCCGACGTTCTGGCTCATGCACGGCCGGCGCTGGGGATGGTTCATGGCCGCGCTCGACTCCTCGAACCGGCCCCTCCTCGGCGTGAGCTCCGACCCGGCCCTCGCGATGAACGTGCTCGGCGAGAGCCTCGCGAGCCAGTTCGGCGAGGGGCAGATCGTCGGCACGTTGCAGAGCATCCCCGTCGTCGTCGACAACAACGTCCCGACGAACCTCGGGGCCGGCACGAACGAGGATCGGATCTTCGCGATCCGCGGCGAGGACCCGATCCTCTGGGAGGAGGGCGACGGGATGCCGCGTGAGCTCCGGTTCGACGACGTCGGCTCGGCGACCCTCACCGTCAAGCTCCTCGTCTACGGCTACTCGGCGTTCACGCCGGACCGTCGTCCCGAGGGGATCTCGACGATCTCCGGGACCGGCCTCGCGACCCCGTCCTTCTAGGTCGGGGCCGGCCTCCCCTCGGGGAGGAGCTCGACGAACGCAAGGGGCCGGTCCTTCGGGGCCGGCCTCTTCGCGTAGTACCGTCCCGGGTCGAGGGGGACCCCCTCGGAACCCGATCACGGAGGACAGACGATGGCACGACGGAACGAGGCGGCAGACCGGGCGAAGGCGACCCGCGAGGCCCGACGCGACCGCGAGGTCGAGGCGCTCGAAAGCGAGCTCGCCGGGTACGAGAACCGGCTCAAGGGCTCGACCGACGACGCGGTCTCGGCGATGCTCAAGACCCGGATCGCCGACGTGAAGGCCGAGATCACCCGCGCCAAGAAGGGTCACGGCACCGGGCCCAAGACCCGGGTCACCGATCCGACGGGCGGCTCGAACCCTCCCCCGGCCGCGGCCGAGTAGGACCCGGGAGCGCGTAGGTCGTGGCGACCCTCGACGTCCTCTCGTCGGCCGAGGCGATCGAGGCGATCTCGTCGCCCGGGGTCTCGTCGACGAAGCTCGCGAAGGTCGTCACGGCCGTTTCGCTCCGGCTCGACGAGGCGGTCGGCCCGATCGTTCGACGGACGATCACCGGAGAGGTTCGGTCCGGGGTCGCGGGGTGCCGAACGATCGAGCTCTCCCGGTGGCCGGTCGTGTCGATCTCGTCGCTCGTCGAGTACGACGAGAGCGGGAGCTCGACGACCCTCACGGGGGAGACCCCGTCGAGCAAGCCCTCGGACGGGTTCCGGCTCACCCCGACGACCGCGGAGCCGGAGCTCGGTCTCTACCGTCCCCTCGTCGAGCGGCGCTCCTCGGGCCGGCCCGATGAGTTCGAGGAGACCGTCGTCGCGACCTACGTCGCCGGCCGGTTCGCGAACACGGCCGCGGTTGACGAGCGATACAAAGAGGCCGCGCGGATCATGCTCGTGAACCTCTGGCAACGTGTCCTCACGGGGACGATCACGTTCGACGACGCGGAGGTCCCCCGGTATCCGTTCCCCCGGTTCGCGATCCCCCGATCGGCCTACGAGCTCCTCCGGGACGTCTGGCACGAGCTCGACGCCGCGGGCGCTCCTCTCCCCGGGTTCGGCTAGGTGGCCGCGCAACGCGGGACCGGTCGCTCGGTCGCGAAGGCCGCGATCACGACGGCTCTCCGGGCTCGGGCCGAGCTCGCCGCGAGGGTCACCGCGGGGACCCTCGGGATCTTCGACCCTCCGGGCCCGGCGAACGCCGACGACCTCGCCGGCGACGAGGGAACGATCGTCGACGCGATCTGGCTCCAAGACTCCGACCGGCGCTCCGAGCTCGACGTCGAGGTCTACGGAGGGGCCGACCCCGTGATCTACGACGAGACCCTCCGGATCGCGGTCGTGATCCAGAGCATCGGCCGGGGGAGCTCGGCGACGATGGCCGCGACCGACCAAACGGCCGAGGAGCTCTTCGGCGAGGTCCTCGGCTGTCTCGCCTCCGGGCCGTGGCCGGTCGACGGAGGAGCATCGGACCCGACCGAGGACGGGGTCGAGGCGATCGTCTCCGGGGTCGATTGGGCCGGGGGATGGCTCCCGGACCGGTCCGGGTTCCTGACCCGAGCGGTCGTCGACGTCGAGCTCGGGTCGAGGTTCACGCTCTCCTAGTGGCCGTCGTGCCATGATGAGGCGCGATCCCGAGGAGGAGCGAGCATGGCGAAAGTGATCTATCGAGGGCCTCACGAGGCGGTCGACGTCGGAGGCTCCGGCCTCATCGCCGAACGCGACGGGGCCCCGGTCGAGGTCGACGACGACCTCGCCGAGGTTCTCGCCGGCTCGGACCTCTGGGAGCTCGTCGAGGGCAAGACCTCGGCGAAGGGCAAGCGCACGGGCAAGGCCGCGACCGAGGCCGACGACGAGACGGCCGGCTCGCCGGCCGAGGAGGGCTAGGGACGATGGCGAAGCGATCCGGGATCGCGGCACAGCTCGGCTACAAGGCCGAGGTCACGTGGGGGACCGGCGTCACCGTCGACCGGTTCCTTCCCTTTAAGAAGGAGAGCCTCACCGCGAACAAAGCGCGCCTCGACTCGGATTCGATCTACGCGAACCGGCTCGTCCGGGACTCCGAGCAATGGGACGAGGGCGAGATCGTCGCCGGGGGAGACGTCGAGCTCGACGTCTACACGACCGGCCTCGGTCTCTTCCTCAAGCACGCGATGGGGGCCGTGAACACGAGCGGCGCGGGCCCCTACGTGCACGTGTTCACCCCGGCCGTCCTCGACGGTCTCGGCCTCACGTTGCAGGTCGGCAAGCCGGACCGGGGCGGCACGGTCCGGCCGTGGAATTTCGTCGGGTCCAAGATCCGGGAGTTCGAGCTCTCGGTCCCGGCGAAAGAGGCCGCGGCCCTCAAGCTCGGGGTCTCCGCGAAGACGATCGACTACGACGGCACGCCGGCCCTCCAATCGTGGTCGCCTCCGGCCGCGTTGTCCCGGTTCACGTGGGCCCACGCGACCGCGGCGACCGTGCACGGGACTTCCCCGAAGATCAAGAGCCTCACGATCAAGGGTCAGAACGGGATCGAGGTCGACCGGTACTTCCTCGGGAGCCAGACGATCGAGGAGCCAGACGACGTCGACCTCCGCGCCTATACGGCCGAGATCGAGTGTGAGTTCGGCGACGAGACCCTCTTCTCGGCGTTCTGGGACGGGGACGAGGCCGACCTCGTGCTCACCCTCACGAGGGGGACCTCGATCCTCGACGTCCGCGGCAACTGCCGACTCGACGGGGACGGGGCCTCGCCGGTCGTCGAGAGCCGCGGGAAGCTCATGCAGAAGATCCCGGCCGTGTTCGTCGGCGACGGGACCGACGCCGACGCGATGACCATCACCTACACGACCTCGGACGCGACCCCGTGAGCATCGCGAGCGCGGCCGTCTCCGTCGCTACGACCGCGACCGCGTTGCACGCCGCGGAGTCGGCCGGCTCCGACCGGGTCTCGCTCGTCGTGGCGAACGTCGGCGCGGCGACGATCTATGTCGGGGGCTCCGACGTCACGACCTCGAACGGGGTCCCGATCGCGGCCGGCGCGAGCCTCACCGTGAACGAGCTCGCCCCCGGCGAGGTCCTCTACGGGATCGTCGCCGCGTCGACCGTCGAGGCCCGGGTCCTCCGGCAGGGCGTGGGCTAGTGCCATTCGGAGGGCTCACGGTCCCGGCGTCGGCCGGGGCCGGCTCGGTCGTGCTCCCCGGGCCTCAACTCCGGACCGGTTGGTACGGGTCCCCCCTCGGCGAGGTCGACACGGTCGTCCTCACCCCGGGCGCGATGTTCGCCGTTCCCTTCCCCGTGAACCGGGCCGTCACGATCGACCGGCTCGGTCTTGAGGTCACCGGGACCGGGGCCTCGACGGTCGTCCGGCTCGGCCTCTACTCGAACGCCGACGACAACCCCGACGCTCTCCTCCTCGACGCCGGCACGATCAACGGGGCGACCGCGGCGTTCCAAGAGATCACGGTCGACCACGACCTCGACGTCGGCCGGGTCTGGCTCGCCGCGTGTGCGCAGGGCTCGAACAACGTCACGGTTCGGGCCGTGCGTTACATCGCGTCGGCCGGCCTCCCGAGCTCCGGTTACGCGCCGTATTCGTCCTACGCGCTCCGGCAGGGCGGGACCTCGACCCTCGGGGCGTTCCCGGCGTCGGCCCCGACGTTCAACGACGTCCGCGCGTCGGCCCCTCGGGTCCTCGTGCGCGTAGCCTGACCTCATGGCCGAACACATCACCTACGGGCCCGAGGGGTTCGACGCCGAGCTCGACGACGGGAACGTCGTCGAGCGGTTCGAGATCGAGGTCCCCGCGGCCGTCGCCGAGGAGACTCCCCTCGCCGAACGGGTCGAGGCGCTCGAAGCGGTCCTCGCCCCCGAGTAGGTTCCGGCCGTGGCGACGGTCGGAGGGCGATCCGGGGCGTTCCGGGTCCAAGGGCTCCGGGAGTTCCAAGCCGAGCTCCGGAACCTCGACCGGACCCTCGGCCGGGAGCTCCGAGCCGGCCTCAAGAGGGCCGCGGAGATCGCCGCGGCCGACGCTCGATCGAGGGCGAGCTCGTCCGGAGGAGTGCTCGGGAAGGCCGAGGTCGTCGCCTCGATCAAGGCTCAGGCCGAACAGAGGGCCGTCAAAATCTCGTGGGGCTCGGCCGCGGCACCGATGGCCGCGGGGGCGATCATGGGGGCCCTCGCCTACCCCCAGTTCGACGCATGGGTCGGGGCCTCATGGGCTCCCGGGGTCGCCGGCGAAGGCCCCCGGGCGATCAATGACGCGATCGCCTCGAAGAGGCCCGAGGTCGAGGAGGCGATCCTCGACGAGATCGAGAAGCTCGCCGCGAGGGCGTTCCCCGACTGACCCGTCGTCGAGGACCTCGACCGACGCGTCGAGCTCGCCGGCGATCGACGGCTAGGGTCCGGGTCGCGGTCGAGCTCGATCGGGGCCCGGCCGGAACCCGACCCGAAGAGGAGCACCGATGCCCGAGACCCCGTCCCCCGAGAACCCCCTCGTTCGCCTCACGATCGACGGGACCCCGTACACGCTCCGGCCGGCCGAGCTCAACGCGTGGCAGACCGCGACGTTCGAGGCCGAGTGTGGGCTCCCCGTCGAGCTCCTCGTCGCCCGGCTCGGAGCCGAGAACGTGACCCTCGCCGACGTCGCCCGGTTCGTCTACCTGTGCGCGATGCAATCGGGGCAGGAGCCGAGCTCGTTCCGGACCGTCGCCGAACGGCTCACGTACCAGGCCGAGGTCTCCGACGTGATGATCGAGGGCCTCGAACCGGAGGCCCCGGCCGACGGGGTCCTCCCCGACGACCGTCCCCCCGGCCTCGACCCCGACGGGGACGAGCACGAGGACCGGGCCGAGGAGCGAGCCGAGATCGACGCGGCCCTCGCGACCGTCCCGGAGGCGAACCCCGACGACCCTACGATCGCGACCGGTGGGTCGCCGACCGGCGAGGGATCCTTCTAGGAGCGTTCCGGAGGCGGATCCGGCCGATCCTCCCGATCCTCGGGGAGATCTTCGGGCTCGGGTTCGACGAGCTCGTCGTGATGCCGACGGCCGAGCTCCGCGACTACCGGGATCACGCTCGGAACGTGTACCGGGCCCGAGCTCACGCGGCCGAGGGCCCCGGCTCGACCCGATCCGTCTTGTAGGACCCGAGGGCTACACGACGGATAGGTCGAGCTCGGGCCGGCCGGCGCGCCATGATGGGGTCCGATGGCCGGGAGTCGGAAGCTAGAGATCGTCATCGCGGGAGACCCGAAGGGGGCCCTCGCCGCGATGGGCGCGGTCGACGCGAAGGCCGGGGGCCTCGGGGGCAAGTTCGCCGGGCTCGGTTCGGCCGCGGCCCTCGGGTTCGCCGCGGTGGGGGCCGCGGCGGTCGGGGCCGGCGTGGCTCTCGTCGGGATCGGTGGACAGTTCGACGAGGCGACCGACAAGATCCGAGTTCGGACCGGGGCGACCGGGGCCGACCTCGACCGGCTCGGCCGAGTGTTCGACCGGGTCGTTCAGAACGTCCCGACCTCGTTCGGTAACGCGTCGGAGGCGATCGCCGGCCTCAACCAACGGACCGGGCTCACCGGGCCGGCCCTCCAACGGGTCGCCGAACCGATGCTTGAGCTCACGAGGCTCACCGGGGGCGAGATCTCCGGGAACGTGCAATCTCTGACCCGGCTCTTCGGGGACTGGAACGTCGCCGGCGCGCAGATGCCCGACGTTCTCGATGAGGTCTTTCGAGCGAGTCAGGCGACCGGGACCGGGGTCGACGCTCTCGCTCAGTCCGCGGTTCAGTTCGGGGCCCCTCTCCGACAAATGGGGTTCTCGCTCGAAGAGTCGCTCGCCCTCTTCGGCAAGTTCGAGGCCGAGGGCGTCAACACGTCGACCGTGCTCGCTGGCATGAGGCGAGGCCTCGCCGGGTTCGCCGAGGACGGGGAGGCCCCGGCCGAGGCCCTCGCTCGGGTGACCGACGAGATCAAGAACGCGGGCTCGGTCGCCGACGCGAACCGGCTCGCGATCGAGGTGTTCGGGAGCCGGGCCGGGCCCGACATGGCCGCGGCGATCCGCGAGGGCCGGTTCGAGCTCGACGACATGGTCGACGCGATCGAGAACGGGTCCGACACGATCTCCCGGGCCTCCGAGGACACGATGGATTTCGGGGAGCGGTGGACCCTCATCAAGAACCGGGTCCTCGTCGCCCTCAAGCCCGCGGCCGAGGCCGCGTTTAACGCGGTGGGCCGAGGGATGGACGCGCTCGGGCCGATCGTCTCCCGGGCGATCGGGTGGCTCTCCGTGAACCTTCCCCCGGCGATCGAGCGGGTCCGGACGACGTTCGAGGACGTGTTCCCGAGGGTCCGCGAGATCTTCGAGACCGTCGTCGGAGGGATTACCGCGTTCTGGGACGAGCACGGGGCCTCGATCGTCGAGACCCTCTCCGGGCTCGTCGAGGGGTGGCGCTCCTCGTTCGACGCGATGCGGCTCATCGTCGAGCGAGTGTTCGGCGTGATCTCGAACCTCTGGGACCGGTTCGGCCGGCAATGGCTCGGTCACGTCGAGGTCGCGTTCTCCGCGATCCTCCAAGTGTTCCGAGGAGCGGTCGAGCTCATCAAGGGCGTTCTCGACGTGTTCGTCGGGGTCTTTACCGGCGATTGGTCGAGGGCGTGGGACGGGGTGAAGGGGATCTTCTCGGGGGCGTGGGACCTCATCGTCGGCGCGGCCCGACTCGCGATAAACGCGGTCTCCGGCGTGATCGGCGCGGGGATGGCCGTGCTCTCCGCGGCGTGGGGCTACGTCTGGCGCGGGATCCGGGCCGTGATGCTCCGGATCTGGGACCTCATCGTCGGGAACGTCCGAACGAACGTGAACGCGGTCCGGTCGATCGTCTCCGGGGTCTGGGAGGCCCTCAAGAGCACGACCTCGCGGCTCTGGAACGGGATCAAGAGCGCGATCACGGGGGCCCTCGGAGGGATCCGGTCGGCCGTGCGCACGACGAAGAACGTCGTCGAGACCGTGTGGGACGGGATCAAGAGCGCGTTCCGGTCGCCGGTCTCCGCGGTGCTCCGGGTCGTCGTTAACCCGTTCCTCGGGTTCCTCGATCGGATCGCCGGCGTGATCGGCCTCGACGTCCCTCACTCTTTCGACCTACCCCGGTTTCACTCTGGCGGGTACGTCGCTGGCGACGGAGAGGTCCCGGCGATCCTCCTCGGAGGCGAGGGAGTGCTCAACCACGAGGCGATGCGCGAGCTCGGGCCCCGAGGCCTCGACGCGCTCAACCGCGGCCCTCGACGTCGGGGGACCGGCGACGGGTTCGGCCTCGACGACCTCGGGGGGATCCTCCTCGGGCCCGGTGGACAGGCCGCGGTGTCCCTCACTCAAGACGTCCTCGACGGGGTCCTCTCCGGGATGCGGTCGCTCATCGGTCGTATCGACGAGCTCGTCCCCGGCGACGAGCTCCGGCGAGCGATGCGGGTCGTTCACTACCCCCTCGACAAGCTCCTAGAGTTCGCCGGCTCCGAGGGCTCGAAGCACGTCGCCCCGGCCGGGTTCGGGCCCGGCGTGATCTGGCAACAGCTCTGGGACACGGTCCGGCGTCAGTTCCCGACGGCCGAGCTCTTCTCGGCGTTCCGGCCGGGGGCGATCACCGCGACCGGGAACGCGAGCCTCCATTCCCGGGGCCGGGCGATCGACATCTCCCCCCGGTCGGACATCTTCGATTGGCTCGCCTCGACCTACCCCGGCTCGGGCGAGCTCATCTTCTCGCCGGCCGGAGGCCGACAGATCTACCGGGGCTCGCCTCACTACTACGGGGAACCGACCCGGGGCGACCACTGGGATCACATTCACTGGGGCTTTTTCGACTCCGGGGGATGGCTCGAACCCGGGCTCACGATGGCCTACAACGGCACCGGGCGACCCGAGCGGGTCGTCGGCCCCGGCGACGAGCTCGCCCCGGTCGTGCACGTTCACCTAGAGGGCCCGATCATCGGGTCGAACGAGGCCGAGGTCGAGCGCGTGATCCTCGCCGCGCTCGAACGAGCTCGCCGAAAGGGCTACGTGAGGACGTGACCCGTCGCGCCGACCAGGTGGTCGACGGATGAGCGTTCGCCCGACGTGGGCGATCGAGTTCTCGCCGACGACCGATCCGTTCGACTCCTCGCCGGTCTGGGAGGCGATCACGAGCCGGGTCCGCGGGGTCAAGACGACCCGGGGCCGGCAACAAGAGCTCGACGTGATGCAACCCGGAGACGCGACCGTCGTCGTCGACAACCGCGAGCGCACGTTCGACCCGAACAACGCGGCCGGGTCCTACTACGGGGACCTTCTCCCCGGGAAGAGGGTCCGGGTTCGCGCGACCTACGGAGCCGAGGGTCTCGATCTCCCGGGCGCGGCCGGCGACTACGCGAGCACCCCGGATAACGGGTGGGTCCCCGGTCAAGAGGTCGACCTTCGGGCCCTCCTCGCCCTCGACGATTGGACCCCGGCCGCGGCCGGCTACATCTTCGGGCAGACGAACGCGTCATTCTCCGACGCGTCGGTCCTCTGGGCCGTGACGACCGACGGCCGGCTCTTGATCACTTGGTTCACCGCGGCCGGCGTGAACACGACCGTCACGTCGGACGTGCTCGGGTTCGACAACGGCTCGACTCATCTCGTGAGGACGACCCTCGACACGAACAACGGGGCCGGCCTCTACGAGGTCAAGTTCTACAAGAGCACCGA
>ERZ869925.852-NODE-852-length-17527-cov-118.388965_pt1 | contig 17527 bp, 19 predicted proteins | sample MGYA00579311_ERZ869925 | MGnify/ENA primary metagenome ERZ869925 (study PRJEB32216, sample SAMN09231817) | wastewater metagenome | place: USA: Maryland | collected 2016-07-30 | study: EMG produced TPA metagenomics assembly of the PRJNA472060 data set (Reclaimed...
GCTGCGGCAAGGAAAGCTCGCTGGACCGCGGCGTCTACCCCCGGCCGTGGTGCTTCGAGCAGGACTGCCAATGGGGCATGGCCGACCCGCTGGCCGATGTTCGCAAGACGCTCGACGAGGCGATCGCCCTGCTGAAGAAGAAGCTGCGGGCGATCCCCTGATCATGCTGCGCGTCGCCCTACCACCTGATCTGCAGCGCGAGCGCTCGGTCGATGTCGCCCAGGCGGCCGAGATCCTCGGCTGCGACGACAGCACCGTGCGGGCGCTGATCAGGTGCGAGGCGATCGAGGGGCACCGCGTCGGCCGCACCGACAAGCCGGGCGGCGTGCGCGTCAACCTGCAGTCGATCCTGGACTACAAGGCGCGGCACGCGATCAGGAACGAGGACCAGCCAAGGTTGGAAGAGGGGACGGTGAACCGTCGTCGGCGGCGCAAGCCGTCGACGGCGGCGCATCGCGAGGCGATGGCCCAGCTGCGGGCGCTGGGCTCGCGGATCTAGACGCCCGGATTAAGTTCCGATCTTTCCACTGGCCTCCCGGCCGCGGCCGCCGCTACCGTCGCCGGCGTGACAGTCTACCGGGATCAACACGGCGCCTGGCGCTTCGACTTCTGGCTGGATCAGCAGCGGCATCGCGGGCTGTGCCTGAACGAGAAGGGCGAGCGCGTCACGACGAAGACCGCGGCGAAGCAGGCCGAGCTGCTCGAGCGCGCCCGCGCCGAGCAGGGTCGGCAGGCCGGCGGCACGGTGGTCCGCGCCGGCGACTACACGCTGGCGCAGGCCCAGGCGACGATCCTGAAGCGCGTCGTCGATCGGCAGCGGACCGAGGAGCATGTCGCCAACCTGCGGCTATGGGGCGACGACATCCTCGGCTTCTTCGGTCCCGAGCTGCCCTTCAGCTCGCTGACGCAGGACCTGGTCGACGACTACCGCAACCACGTCGCCGCGCAGCCGGTGCGGAAGTGGCTGGGCAGCTCGAGGACGCCGTCGGCTGCCGACTACCGCAACCCCGCGCTTTGGCGCGACACCGGCCGGCGCCGGTCGCAGCGGCAGGTGAACAACTACATGATGCACCTGCGCCGCCTGCTGGCGATCGCCGCCAAGGTGCGCGACCCCGTCACCCGGCAGCCGGTGCTGAACCAGTACCCGCCGCTCGAGGTCGAGCTGGACCGGGTGCCGCGCCGCAAGCCGCGGCCGATCTCCGACGCCGAGCTGAACCAGCGCCAGGCGCAGCTGACGCCCTGGGCGAGGGAAGCCGCCGAGCTGTCGAGGCTCTTCGGCCTGCGCAAGAGCGAGGCGACGACGATCGAGATCTCGCACATCGACGAGCAGGCGAAGGCGCTGTTCTTCCGGGGCGAGAACACGAAGAGCGGACACGACGAGCATGCCTTCGGCGGCGATGCCGGCTGGAAGCTGCTGCAGCGGCTGAAGCGGCAGGCGATCGCCCGGCGGCAGACGCGGCTGATCAGCTGGCCGGGGCCCGAACACTTCCAGGCGTTCCTGAAGGGGAAGAAGGTCCCGGTCGAGAGCTGGCGGCCGGTGAAGTCGATCGACGGGGCCTGGCGCCGATCGGCGAAGGGCATCGACGGCGCGCACCGCTTCCACGACGTGCGGGCGCGGTACATCACGTCGGTCGCCCAGGCGAACAAGGGCGTCGCCCGGCAGGCAGCTCGACACCAGCACTCGGCGACGACCGACCTCTACATCCAGGTCGCCGACGAGGAGGTCGCGCAGGCCGTCGCGCAGGCCATGGCGCGACGATCGACGGTCATGCCGCCGGCGCCGAAGCGCAGGCTGAAGGCCGTGCGCTGAGCCTGTGAATAGGTTGGGGAAACGGTTGGGGACTCGGGGTCCAAAAAGGGCCGAAAACGGCCTAAGCCGGCCAGAGACTATCCAGTAAAATCAATGACTTAGGGGTGCGGCCCGGGGTTTACAAAACCGCTGCACTACCGCTGTGCTAACCCGGCAAATCAACGTTTTAGGCCTCTCGCCCCGTCCGGTTGGGGACTTCGGTTGGGGACGCGGGAGAGTTTACGCGCCCCGGCACGGCCGGTCCAGACGCCGCCAGAGGGCCATGGGCGGTCTGGACGCAGGTCGGGCCGCCCGAACCGGCCGACCCCATCAGGCGGGCAAAAAAACCGGGCAGGCGGCCACGAAAAAAAGCCCGCCCAGTCCGTGAGGACCGGGCGGGCGGCAGGTGGGTCGTCCGCGAGGGAGGTTGGGCGCCCTGCCGGTGCGTGGGCCGGTGGCGCCATGGTTGCCGGTTGGGGAGCCCTGACAGGGGGGAAGGGGCTGACCGGCGAACGTCTAGGCCTTGGGCTTCGGTCGGGTCCTCCACCAGTCGAGCCAGGCGTCGAGGCGATCGGCGCAGTCGTGGCCGCGCTGCCAGGTCTCGACCTCCCAGGCGGCGAGATCCCGGTCGTCGCCGGCGTCGGGCCGGTCAGCGGGCCGGGGGCAGGGGTTGAGCAGGCGTTGCGGGGGCGGGCTGTCGATCGTCTGGATGACCGGGCTGCCAGCGCAACCGGCCATCAAGAGCGCGCATGGGAGGAGACTTGCGGCACGCATCGGTCGACTCCTGCTGGTAGATCTCGCGGACGATCTCTTTCGTGTGCGTTGCCCGGGCCTGCTGCAGCTGCTCGAGGCGCTGGTCGATCTGCTGGTTCCGGGCTTCCTGGGCTTCCAGCACCGCGATCGTCTTGGCGTTCAGCTCGGCCGCGAGCCGGGCCTTGCCGAGGTCTTCGTGGGCGCCGAGCAGCAGCCAGCCCAGCAAGCCGGCCGCCGCGATGCTGACCCCGGTGGCGATCGCCAGGATCTTCGTCACGACGGCACCGCGACCTGCGCCAGGACGCCGATGGTCAGCGGCCCGACCACGCCGTCCGCCAGCAGGCCGTGCGCCGCCTGGAAGGCCTTGATCGCCTCGCGCTCGCGGGCGACGTCGACCGGCGGCAGCTCGAGCAGCTCGCGGTTGCGGCGCCAGTAGGCCAGCCGGTCCTCGAGCCCGTTCGTGCCGCCGTTGATGCGGCGGGTGATGGTGACGAACCAGTCGACGTCGGCCAGCAGCGACAGGCCTTCCTCGTTCCAGAACCAGACCGCGGCGCGGGTGCCATGCTCGGGCAGGCAGATCAGGGTCGGGTCGGCCAGCAGGTCGAGGCCGAGGGCCTCGCCGCAGCGCCGGTGGTTCTTCCGTCCCGTGATCTGGATCGGGCCGTGGCCCTTGAAGCGCGGACCGTCGCCCGGCTGGACGTTGCCGAGGTCGTTGCGCCACTCGTAGGCCCGGCCGTCGGCGATCTCTTCCATGTATTGGAATTCGCACGACTCGTGGGCGAGCTGCGCGAGGAAGGCCGCGATCCGCCGGCGGGTGGTGATGCCGCCCGCTTCCATCGCCGGGGCGATGTACGGCAGGTGCGGGTCGAGGCGCTTGCCGGCGCGCGGCATCATCGCCCGGAGCAGGGACTCGGACAGCATGGCAGGGCCTCGGGTCAGAGGATCGAGCGATCGCGCCAGTCCTCGAGCGCGGCCCACATGAGGGTCGCGCTGATCGCCGGGGTGGTCAGCCAGCGTGTCGCTGGGAAGCCGGGGGCGCCGAACTTCCAGGTCTCGAGGGCTTCCCAGGCAAGCCCGAGGGCGAGGCCCGAGTACAGCCACCAGCGGCAGCCCTTGGCCGCCCGGTAGCGGTAGGCCTGCAGCATGAAGCAGGCGACGATGCCGACGAGGCAGAGGACGATGTAAACCGACTGCACCAGCATCAGTGGGTCTTCCCGCGCCAGAGGCTCCACAACCACGCGAAGGCGTCCTGCGGATCCTTGCGCCACTTCTCGGCGAAAGTGGCGAAGCCGGCCAGCAGGTTGACGCCGAGGAAGGCGATCAGGAGCGCTGCGATCCGCTCCTGGGCATGGGTCAGGCCCAGCAGTTCCTTGACGCCAGGCGTGCAGACGAAAGAGATGCCCCAGCTCGACAGCACCGCGATCGCCCGGGTGAAGGGCGAGCTGTCGACCAGCGTGCGCAGCGTCAGCAGCGAGCCCACGGCCGCGGCCATCATCGTCCAGAACGAGACGCCGGACCCCGGTATGGGGTCGTTCAGATCCGCCATCAGGCCCTCCTGGTCAGTCCCAGCCAGTGGTGACGTCGATCGCCTCGAGATCCTCGGCCGACGTCGCTGCCAGGATCTGGTTCTTCAGGTCCCGCGCATGGAAGCGGCGGGCGATGACGACGTTCGAGGCGGCGTCGGCGAAGGCGCCGAACTCCTCCGCGGTGAAGGTCACCTCGGTGTTGTCGGCTGCGATGAACCGGCCGTCCCAGGTGGCGTTCGGGCGGCCGGCGACGACCCGCTCGGCCTTCGTGGCCAGCGCGTCGATCCGGCCCTGCGAGGCCTCGTCGAGCTGGTAGGCCTTGCCCTCGTAGACGAAGCCGAGCGCGCTTTGCCGGGCCAGCTCGGCCGCCACCTCGACGAGGCGCCGGCGCTTCAGGCCGACGAGCTGGTACGCCACCAGGTCGGCATGGCCGTCGGGCAGCTCTTCCTGACCCTCGTACTGGGCGACGTTGTAGGTCGCGGTCACCACGCCGTTTTGTCGATCGACGAACATCAGCTGTTCCTCCCCCTGTTCCAGGTCCAGCCGGTCGTGACGATGTAGATGATCACATTGCCGTCGGAGTACGACACGCGGGAGCGGATCTGCGCCGACGTGTTGGTTCGGACCGAGACCGGGGTGTGATCTACCGCCACATTGGCGGACGCGTTCGCGGCGTAGGCCGTCTGGGCGCCGCTGACGCCGACCGCGGCGTCGGGGACGGCCAAGTCGCTGAGCAGCGCCAAGGCGTTGCCGCCGGCGCCATTGTTCTGCAGGCCGAGGTAGACATGGGCCATGACGTTGACGCCAGTCGGCACGGTCAGCGTGCGTGTCACGGCCGACGTGCCGGGGTTCGTCGCACCCACGTCGCTGACCGGCGCCGCCCACTGCCAGAAGTCGCCCATCTGGACGAAGTCGAGGATCTCGGCCGAGCCGTTGGTCCTGAAGAAGCCGATCAGGCGGTAGTAGCTGGTGCCGCTCGGCTTGTTGGCCGCCGACACCGAGGTGTCGAAGTAGACGTCGTGGACGCCGTTCACGATCACGGCGAAGACGTAGTACCAGGTGCTGTTAGCGATAGTCAGGGCGTTGCCCATGCCGTTGGCGTCGCTGCCAGCCGCCCAGGCGCCGCCGGTTCGCTTCGTCAGCGCCGACGACAGCCGGATCCGCACGGCGTTCGTGCTGTCGAGGCACTCGCCGGCGGCGATGTCGAGCTTCGTCGTCGGCGTGCCGCTGTTGCGGCTGGTGACGAGCCCGTCGATGTAGCCGCGGGGGATGCCGTACAGCGTGACGTCGTGGCTGGTCGTGTTGACCACGCCGACCGGGATGTCACTGGTCCCGTCGTAGTGGTTCAGCTGGTCGTAGCCCGACGCCGGCGTCGAGGACTTCAGCCAGGCGCCCATGCGGACCCACCAGGGCCTCGAGCTGGCCCGGTTGCCCTTGGTCATGCCGCCCTGGATGTCGGCCGAGGCGATGGTGAACACGTAGTAGAAGTCGCCGACCTGCCAGTCGATCGCAGCGCCGGCGTTCGACGACTTGCGGATCGTGGCGCGGGTCAGCGTGCGCGGCGGGCCGATCGTCAGCACGCCGGTGACCATCTCCCACTTCGTCTTGTCGAGGTTCGACACGAAGTACGTGACCGTGTCGCCGTCGGAGAAGTCCTGGGCGAAGGTGCGCGAGGCGCCGACGGCGCCGGTCAGGGTGTAGGAGCCGGTGCCCGTGGTCGAGCTGGCTTCCATCACGGAATCGGCAAGCATGCGCGGCCCCCTAGCGCTTCTGGATCAGGTTGAAGACGAAGCCCCACGCCTGGCGCGTCTGGCCGTCGCTGTCGGTCAGGAATAGCGGGCGGGTCTGGAAGTCGTGACGGGCGACGAAGAGGCCCTGCAGGCTGAGCTTGTGGAACAGCTCGACGGCGGCGGGCTCGAGGAAGCAGAACACGTCGCCCCCCATGCCGCGCAGCCGCCCCAGCTCGCCCGCGGCGGCGACGGCCTCGCGCTGGCCGACGGCGGTCCAGGGCAGGTTGAACTGGCGCTGCGCGGGGCGCGGATCCGTGAAGATCTGGCCCCAGCCGTTCGGCTCGGCGGTGTCGTTCGGCACGAACGAGAGGCCGACGCCCTCGACGTCGACCTTCACCGAGAACTGGATGGCGGGGCCGACGGCCAGGCGGCCGATCTCGATGTAGGTCACGTCGACGCCCGGGTCGCTGAAGCGCACCCTGGCGTAGCGGTACAGGGCGCTGTTCGTAACCCGCAGCAGCGCGACCTCGGGACCGAAGTCCGCGTCGTTGTGCCGGTAGGACTGCGGCCACACCGACTGCCAGCCGCTGTCGACAGCCGCCGTCGTGCCGACGTCCGAGGCCCTGGCGTACAGCTCGAGGCGCCAGACCAGCGAGGCCGATCGTCCGAAGGCGGACATCGCGACGGCGTTGATCGCGACGTCCGAGGCGAACACCAGGTCGACGTACTGGTCGGTCGCGCTGGTCGACCGCCAGACCTTGGCCGGCTCCTGGTTCTGCAGATTCGTGACCGGCAGCGACGACACAGCGGTCGACGCCGTCATGGTCGCGAGATCGCTGTCGCGGGGCGACAGGATCAGCGGCGACTCGGCGGTGCCGTCGGCCGGGATCCCGGACGCCAGCGCCGCGGAGGCGTAGGGGAAGCTGCCGATCGGAAGGGCGGCGTACATCAGGCCCCCGTGGCGCAGCGCAGGAAGGCTTCCAGCTCGCTGTAGCGCAGGCCGAGCCGGGTCTCGCCGGTTTTGACCTCGCGGGTGCGGGTTTCCTCGACCTGCTCGACCTCGGGGACGAAGTGCAGCATGGGGATCAGCGGCACGTTCCCCTCGGCGTCGGGCTCGCCGCCGGGCACCAGCACGGGCTGGCCGTCCCGGTCGACGACCGGCCGCATCTGGCCGACCGGCTCGTCGCGCTCGACGGTGCGGGTGACGAGGACGGGCTGGCCGTCGATCAGCTCGACGGCGCGCTCGGTCGTCTCGACCTTGCGCATCTTCGGCTGCTCGACCGTGACCGTGTACTCCTCGACGGTCGTGATCTCGTCGGCGCACAGGAAGCCGTAGAGCCACGGGTCGAGGCCCTCGGCCTCCAGCGCGGCCTGCACGTCCTCCGCGATGTAGCCCGCGTGCAGCCTGGCCGCCTCGCCCTTGGCGTCCACGGCATCGCGGAACTTGTAGAGCTTCGGCCCGCCGTCGAGGATGCGGCGGGCGGCGCGCTTCTCGGCGTCGGTGGCGGCGCGGATGCCGATTTTTGTGTCGCGTCCGCTGGTGTTGATGGTGCCGGTGCCAGCGTAGACGACAGAGAACCGAAAGGAGGCCGCACCGATTGTCGCCGCGTTGTCCGACCCCGGCCGCCAGTTGCCGCTAGAGTCAACGCCTCCGCGCCAAACTGCTGCGGTATAAAAGTTTAGGTTCTGGTTAGTGCCGTCGAATTGCACGCCCGAGCGGATTGCGCCCGTCCACGTTGCCCCGTTGAAGCCGGTGTAGACGTATGCGCTGTCAGACACAGTGACGCTTCCCGCTACGTCTAGCTTCGCATTGGGAGAGCGGCCGATGCCGAGGCCGGTCGAGTTGAGGCGCGCCAACTCCGTCATGCTGCCGGAACCGGCCTTCAAGGCCGCATTGCCGAAGGCAATCGTGGTGCCGCCGCTGTAGATGTTAAGCGTGTTGGCGCTGACGCCGAGCCCCGAGATCCCTGTGCCGTCGTCGTAGACGTGGATGCCCTTGAAGCCGAGCGTGGTGCCGAAATTGATGGCCGCAGTGGCATCGGGCGACGCCCCGTTCAGGCCCAGCTTGCCGCCGATGGTTGCGTTGCGCGTGACGCTCGCGTCGCCGTTGTTGTCCTCGACCAGCATCTTCGACGCCGGCGCCACCAGCGAGATCGTCTTCGTGCCCGCGCTGAAGTTGACCGTCGAGCCGGTCGTCGAGCCGACCACGGTGCCACGGGTCAGCGTGTTGCCGCTCGAATTGTAGGTCGCGAGGCAGATCTCGTATTCGCTCGGCGCCGAGCCGTTCTGGATCAGCACGTAGCAGGTGTCGGCGTTCGACAGCGCCGCGCTGAATGCGCGCTTTCCGCTCGCCGCGCCGGCCAGCGCCATGGCGCCGGTCCCGGTCGACGTCGAGGTCTCCTGGACCAGGTCAGCTTTCCGGTGCGCCATGCTCTACCCCAGCAGTTCGAGACTGACAGCGCGGCCCGAGCCGAAGGCCCGGGCGACGCAGATGAACTTCCTTGCGTCGCCCCAGTCGTAGCGGTCGAAGCCGTTGATCTGGACGATCTTCCCGATGAAGTCGGCGAAGGGATCGACCGGCGTCTTCACCAGCCAGCGCTCGCGGCGGGTGCTGAAGAAGCGCTGCGCCCGCAGCGCCTCGCTGTTGGCCGTGGTCTCGCTGTCGAAGCCGCCGAACACGCGGGTCGTCGGCGCCGTCGACCACAGCCACGACTGGAAGGCCTCGGTCGTGCCGGCCCAGCGCGTCGCCTGGCCGTAGATCAGGCCGAGGTCGGCGTCGATCGACGCGCCGTCGAGCTGGTTGGAGTCCTGCACCGTGTAGTTCCGGCGGTAGCCGACGAACGTCGCTCGCCGCGGCGCCTGCCAGGTGTTGAGCTGCTCGGGATCGCCCACGAAGTCCTCGGGCCAGTTCAGCACCAGCGCCGGCGCCTGGTCGGGATCGGCGAGGAAGCCGGCGGCCAGCCGGCCGTCGAGCCGGACGCACCACCAGCCGAGGCAGCCCGCCATGACCTCGTCCAGCGCCTCGGCCTTCGTGGGATTGTTGTCCCACCAGAAGCCGACCGTCGCGGCCTGCTCCCGGTCGAGGCGGTTCAGCGAGGCGAAGTCGAGCTGGGCGTCGGTCAGCCGGATCTGGCCGCGCCCGGTGGCGATGCGGCGCACGATCTGGGCGCGGGTCGAGGGATAGCTGCTGCCCTCGATCGTGTCGTTGTCGCCCCGGAAGTCGACGGTGAGGGTGTAGACGATCGGCGAGCCGCGACGGATCAGGCCCTTCGCGAGGCAGGTCGCGTAGTGCGCCGACGGCACCGTGGCGGCGGCCAGGGCGTCATACGTCGGGTAATCGGCATCGAACGCCAGCGCCGAGCCGCCGTCGCGCACCGCGTCGACCGCGAGGATGCTGCTGCAGCTCAGCTGGTGGATCCCGAGCGTCGCCACCAGCTGCGGCGGGCTGACGTTGAACACCGGGCCGACGCCGTAGGGCTTGTACTGGCCCTTCAGCGCGGCGTCGCCGTCGAGGCCGCCGGTGCCGCCATAGACCTCGTCGTGGATCCCGGACTGCGCCATCTGCCAGCCGAGGTCGCGCAGACGGATCTCTTTCTTGCGGCGGTCGTAGAGCAGCCCGGCGGTCGTCAGCCGGGCGACCGTCTCGTAGGTCGAGAAGTCCGCGTCGGGATCGCCGCGCAGCACCTCGAGGTCGGCGCTGTCCCAGCCGAGCCCGATCAGGTCATCCAGCTCGCCGGTCGGGTCCAGCAGCACGATGGCGCCGAGGCCGCCGCCACCCCCGCCGCGCACGTTCGGGCCGGTGTCGTCGACGGTGGTCGCTGCGGCCGCAGCCGGGTCGATCCCCTCGAACAGGCTCGAGGCGAAGTTGATCGAGGCGCCCGACAGCGCGCCCGGCACGAACGTATCGGCCGGGGTGTCCGACGAGCTGGTCGAGCGGCCGATCGACGCCGCCGGCCAGATCGTCCGGCGGGCGCCAGGCCACTGCACCTGGAACGGCGTCGGGTAGTCGATCATGCCGGCCGGGAAGGGCGGGCCGGCCAGCTCGATGTCGGTGTCGGGATCCGGCAGGGTGACCTTCAGCAGGTAGGCCTGCCCCCGTGCGACGTGCAGGTCGACCGGATCGACGCCCACGTCGACGGGGAACTGGCCCAGCGTCGGATAGTCCAGGGTGCCGGACGGGCCCGGCATCCCGGTCAGGTAGATGGTCGTGCCCATGGGCCCTCTACCTGTTCGTCGCCGCCCGCTGCAGCAGGTCGGTGACCTGCGTCAGCCTGCTGTTCAGGTCCTGGTTCTGCCGGGCCAGGTCGCCGACCAGCGCGGTCAGCTGCTCGATCTGCTGCGACTGCGCCTGCACCATGGCGTTCGACCCGGCGTTCGCCGCCGTTCCGGTCGTCACGGCGCCGCCGCCGGCCTGTATCTGCAGCTCGCGGAAGACCGCGAGGATCTGCTGCCGCATCGCCTCGTACTCGGGGCTCGAGGCGTAGTAGCGCTGGCCGAGCTGGGCGAGGTTGGTGCCTTCGCTGATCACCCGGGCCTGGGCGTCGGCGTTGCCGGCGCGGGCCTGGGCGACCGTGGCCATGAACGCCGCCCGGGTGCCGGACAGGGTCGCGCTGTCGCCGAGGTTCGACAGGTCGCCGTAGGTCAGCCTCTTAATCGCGTCCTCGACGCCGCCCAGCAGCTGCTGGGTGGCCTTCAGCCGCTTCTGGGCCGCCAGCTCCTCGATCTTGACGATCTGGTCCTGGTAGCCCGCGAGGTTCGCCAGCAGGTACTTGTTGCTGTCGATCAGGGCCTTGCGCTCGTCCTCGACGTCCTGCAGGGCGGCGGCGGCCGGGTTCAGCTGCCGGTCGAGGCTCTTCACGAAGTCTTCGCCGACCTTGGCCCGCTGCTGGGCCTTGGACGTCGTCAGCTGGCTGGTGTCGAGGCCGTAGCGGTTGGCCGTGTCGAACAGCGCGGCGAACTGGTTGTCGACCGCCTGCAGCGCCTGCTCGGCCGTCGTCGTCGACTGCGTCAGGCCCTTCAGCACGTCCTCGAACGACCGCAGCTCGGCGACCGCCTTGGCGACTTCCTCGAACGTCGGCGCCGACGAGGCGTTCGGGTTGCCGACGCTGTTCGACAGGCCCTGGCGCACCAGCGACGACAGGTCCGTCGCGTTCATCAGGGTGTTGTAGGCAGCGACGCCCATGGCAGTGGACGCGCCGATGTCGCGGGCGTTCGAGCCCATGCCCCACTGGATCGAGTTGCCGGACGGGTCGATCAGGTAGGACGCGCCGCTCTTGTCGCGCTCGTTGTTCCAGACCGAGACGCCCCAGACCTGGTCGCCGCGCTTCACGCCGCCGACCTGCCGGTACAGCTCGGCCATGGACGTCGCGGCCTGCTTGTACTGGCCGGTGATGTCCTGCCCGCCGTTCTGAGTCGAGCCGGCCATGCCGTAGTCGCCCCGGCTACGGTCCCACGTCCAGGTGGCATTGGCGCCGGCCAGCGGCGGCAGCTTCGGCTCTTCGCCGCCGAACAGGCCCGGGAGCAGGCCGCCCAGCATGCTGATGATCGGGCCGGCGATCTGCCCGACCCCGGGGATCAGGCTCACCCCGGCGCCGACCAGGGAGGCGATGCCGCCCAGCGTTTTGCCGGTGTTGCCGTTCGCGGTCGCGAGCGAGTAGATGCCCATGCCGGCGCCGGCAGCCGCGCCGATGCCCTGCCCCCAGCTGATGTTCGAGTACCACGGCATCGACGTGTTGGTGAGCGACGCCAGCTGAGACGCGTTATTGGCGGCGTTTGCCCCGATGATCGGGGACCTCAGCCAGTTGCCGATCGACCCCAGCCAGCCCGAGCTGGATCCGCCCATGCTCGACAGGCCACCGCCGCCGAACAGCCCACCGCCGCCGAACATGCCGCCGCCCATGCCGCCGAGGCCGCCGCCGTAGCCGAGCTGGCTGGCGACGCCCGGCGAGACCAGGCCGACCGACTGCCCGGCGCCGATGATCGGCGCGATGATCGGCCGGATGACCGACACGGCCGCCAGCTCGGCCAGCATGCGGATCCAGATCCGCTTCATGCTGTCGACGAACGACTGCCAGCTGGTGATGCCGCCGGTGAACAGCTGCTCGAACATGCCGGCGAGGCCCTGCTGCATGCTGCTCAGCGCCGACTTCAGCGGCTGCAGCCACAGTTCCTGCGCCCGCTGCGACTCCTGCAGCTTCTGGTTCAGCAGCTCCTGCTTCTCGACCGCCGCCGTGCGCGCCTGGATGTCCTCGTCGGAGATCTTCGCGCCGCTCTTCGCGATCTCGTTGCGCACCTGCAGCAGGGCGATCTCCCGGGCCACGACCTCGGGCGCGGCGCCCACCAGCTCGAGGCGCTTCTGCAGGACGTCGTTGCCGCGTACCAAGTCCTCGGTCTGCAGCCGGAAGGCCGACAGCGCCTTGCTGTCGGAGATCTGCTGGTTCAGATCCTTGAAGGCCGCGGCCAGTGCCTTGACCTTCGGATCCTGCCGGCTGGCGCCGTCGCCCACTACCTCGAGGGCCTGCTGCAGGGCCTTCCAGGCGGCCTCTTGCTCGTTGACCGCGGCCGCGCCCTGCTTCGCAGCCTCGGCCATCATCTTCTGGGCTTCGGCCTCGCCGCGCAGCAGCTCGATCCGCTTGGCGTAGCGATCGGCACCGGCGCCGCCGTCGGACGCCTTCGCGCCGTAGGCACCGGTGGTGCCGGTCGTGCCGTCGCTCGCCGACAGCTTGAACCGGCGCGCCCAGGTCTCTTCGGACTCGCCGGCCGCCTGGCGGTCGAGGATCGAGCGGCGGTTGAGCCGATCGAGATCCTCCTGGACCATCTGCTGGCGCGAGGGGTCGCCGGCGTTGGCCTTCAGCTCGGCTTCCAGCTCGGCCTTGCGGCGCGCTTCCTGCTCCTCGGGCGTCTCGAGGCGCAGCGCGTTCGGGCCGCTGCCGATGCGGCCGCTCGCCCGGGAGTCGTTCAGGATGGTCGACCAGAAGCCCTTGCCCGACGCCTTGCCGCGCTCGAGCTGGCCGATGATCTGGCCCAGCATGCTGTTCAGGCCCTCGAGGCCGGTCATCACGACCGGGGCTCCGAACTCGGCGAACAGGGCGCGGACCTTCAGCTGGGTCTGCTCGGACTGCGACGCCAGCTTCTCGAACTTGGACACCATGTCCTGCTCGACGAAGGCGCCGGCCCGGCGCGCCGCGCTGGTCATGGAGTCGGCGCCGGCGGCGATGCCCTGGAATGCGGGGATCACAGCCTGGGCGGACTTGCCCATGGCGTCGACCGCTAGGGCGTTGCGCTCGGACGCGCTGGCCGCGCCCGCGATCTTGCCCGAGGCCTCCTCGAACAGGTCGGTCATCGGGCGCAGCTTGCCCGAGGCGTCGTAGATCTTGAGGCCCAGCCGATCGAGGACATCGACCGCGGCCTTGCTGCCCTGGGCACCCTCGCCGATCAGGCGCGAGAAGCGCTCGAGGGCCTTGTATCCCTCGTCCAGCTTCACGGTATTCGATGCGAGGGCGTACTCGAAGCCCTGCAGCCAGTTCGTGGTCGTACCAAGCGACGACGCCTTCGACCCCATTCGGTCGAAGGCGTCGGTCAGGGTCTTCATCTGGTTCTGGATCGTCGACAGGATCGCGAAGGCGCCGAAGAACTTCGCGACAGCACCCAGGCCGCCCTGGATGCTGTCGGTCAGGCTCTCGATGCGGTCGTCGATCGACTTCAGCGCCCGCTCGACATCGGCGCCGCCGTCCTTCGCCTTGCTGGCGTCGATCACGATGCGGACGATCTTGACCTGTTCGTCCGCCATGGCCGCCTCCTATCGCCGCTGGGTGTCCCGCAGCTGCCTGCGCATGTCGGTGTCGAGCTGCTTCATCAGCATCTCGAGCCGGTGGTCGTCGCAGGCGGCGATGATGGCGAAGAACTCGTCGAGGTCTTCGCCCTCGTAGCCCAGCCGCTGCCCTTCCTCGCGGATGTCGCGGGGAGGGAAGGGCCGGGGCATCGGAACCATGCCGCCCGCGACGGGGCGGCCTCGTTCCAGTGTCATCAGGGCGTCCCAATAGGGCCGCACCTCGTCGTGGATCTCAGGCCGGGCCAGCAGCTTGCCGCGGGCCCACTGGTCGCCGCGGCGGGCGCGCTCGAGCAGGGTGTCGGCTTGCGCACCCCACTGGCCGTCCCAGCTCAGTCGTTTTTTATCTGCTCGGCGATCGCCTTGGCGCGCTGCACCCGGAAGTTCCGGGTCTCGCGGCAGCGCTTCAGCAGGTCCTCGACGATGTCGTCGGACTCGATCAGGAACTCGACGCACGCCTCGGGCGTGAACGGCACGAAGCGGCCGTCCTGGTCGCGAGGGCCGCCCGGCTTGAACGTGCCGTCGTCGTTCACGCCGCCATGCCAGCCGAGGACGATGGTGTCGGTCAGCAGCTGGGCGAAGCGGCGATTGCGCTCGGCTTCGCTCGCCCCGATGTTCTCGAGGCGGTTCAGCTCGGCGAAGCCGTCCTTCGCCTTCTTCGTCCACCGCGGGTTGGCGTCCGACATCGCGAGGACGTGCAGGTAGATGTCGTCTGAATACTTGACGTGAACGCCGACCGTTCCCTCGATCTCGCGGTTGCGCTTGAACTCGTCGAGGTTGCTGAAGTTGAATTTTGCCCCTGTCAATTTCCCCTCCTGCTATTCGAGGGCCTCGGCGAGGCCCTTCTCGATCCAGTCCGCGGCCGACTGGCCGGTCGGGATCTCGTCGACCGGGACAGACTGGCCCCGGGCGTAGTGCTGGCGCTTCTCCGGCTGCGGCTTCCCGTCGTGCCCGACCTGCTGCGGCACGAAGATGTGGAAGCTCGCGACGATGCGAACTGCGTTCATGGGATCTGCTCCTGGTGGCGCACGTCGGCTGGCCGGCGCCGTCACGTACTCGACGGCGCCGGCCCCTGCTCAGCGGTGCGGGTGGTATGGCGGGAAGGGCGAGAGATCAGGCGACGTTGCGGGTCCAGACGACCGCCGAGGCGTCGCTGGTGTCGTAGCGGCCCATGAAGTTCAGGGTGACGACGTGCTCGCCCGAGGCGCCCGGATCGTCGACGTTCGGGTTCCAGACGTCGACCGTGCCGAGCTGGATCTTGTCCTTGTAGTTCGTGACCGAGCCGATCGTCAGGTCGAGCGTCAGACCGGTCTGCCGGGTCATGAACGTCGAGTAGTCCGAGGACTGCCCGAAGTAGAGCTGCACCTGGCCGGTCACGTCGAACTGGCCGAAGCCCAGGTCAAACGGGGAGGCCGAGCCGTGCGCGTGCTTGTTGCGCAGGTTGTTGTTGAAGGCCATCTGGAAGCCCACGACCTTCGGCGAGCTGATCGAGAACAGGTCGGTGAACGTCACGTCGATCAGCGACACCGGGTCGTAGTACGGCGTCGGCGTCGAGTAGGTGGAGCTGGCGATCGCCGAGGTCGCGGCGGTCTCGGCCATCGCCATGATCCCGAACGACATCGTGCCAGGAACACCGGCGCCGGCCATCGGGAAGTTGATGGCGAGGCTGTTGCAGAGGCAGCCGGCCAGGCGGCGATACGGGTCGGTAGCGCCGCCTTCGTAGCGCTCCTCGAGAGTGAACGGCATTTTCGTGCTGCCGACCTTCAGGACGTTCGTCGACCAGTCGGCGCCCATGACCGACGTCAGCAGGATGTCGATCGCCGCGTCGCGCACGAACGGCAGCTCGATCTGCTTCGGGAAGGTCGCCAGCCCCGAGACCATGTTCGCCGCCTGGCGGTTGGCCGACCGCTCGGGCGAGCGCTGCGCCGGGCGATCCGGCGCGCCGGACACGCGGATGTCGCGCAGCACCTTGAACGCCGGGGTCGCCGGCGTCGTGCCCATGGTCACCTCGGCGATCACGGCGCTTTGCTTGTTTGCGCTGTCCATTTTTCTGGCTCCTAGGCGATGTTGAAGGTCTGGTAGGCCACGGGGACGGTCAGGACCCACCGGACGCCGTCGACGTAGGAGTCGGTCGGCCCGGCGTTGGTGCGGATCTGGCGGCCGTCGGTGCGGTTGAAGCGGCGATTGCGGAAGGCCGAGCGGATCGAGCTGGCGTAGCCCTCGCCCGGCGACTTGCCGGCGTTCAGCGGCATGAACAGACGGACCATCACCTGGCCGCGCTCGTCCCACATGTTCGAGCCGGCGCCACCCCTGGCGAACTGCTCCTCGCTGCCGGCGGCGAACTCGATCGCGACGAAGCTCGTCGCGCCGTCGGCCTCGGCGTGGGCGTTGTTCACTTCCTTGATCGGCCAGGAGATCGAGGCCGCGGTCAGGATGGTCGCCAGCTCGGTCCGAAAGGCCTCGCGCACGACGTCGGACGAATCGGCCATGCGCGGATCCTCAGAAGATCTTCGGCTTCAGGTACAGCTGCAGGACCGGATAGACGTAGAACCCGCCCTTCGACCTGGTCTGGGCCGCGAGCGATCGACCTTCGACGCCGCCGACCTCGAGCCGCTCGAGGCGGTAGTCGACGAAGAGCGTCCGGCCGTAGCGCTGGACCAGCAGCTGGTGGACCTTGCGGTAGACACCGCCCGGCGCCTGCTTGCTGAGCCCGCGGCGGCCCCGGATCTGCTTCCGGCGCTTGGCCCGCTGCCCCTCGATCTTCCGGGCGTAGGGCTGCACGTTGACGATCTGGATCCTGTCGCCCTCGCGGGCCCGGTCCAGCACCGCCAGGCCCTGCCCGGTCAGGCCGGTGCCGTTCAGCAGCACGACGTGGCTGTCGCGATAGCGCCCGGTCGCCACCGGCGACAGGCGCCGCAGCATCTCGAGAGTCCACTCGACAGCCAGGCGCATGGTCGGCTGCGCCACGAACTCGATCTTCCCGAACGGCCGCACCTGGTGGTAGTCGCGGCCGACGGCGCCATCGGTGACGACGACCGGCTCGGTCGTGAAGTTGCCGGCGGCGACCTCGCGCCGCAGGACCTCTTCGGCCGTGGCGATCGTCGTCGCCTCGATCGTGCCCAGGACCCACTTCACGGTCTCGGCGGTCGTGGGACCGTCCATGCCGTACTTCGTCGCCATCAGAGGGCCTTCGCCACTTCGAGGATATGCACGACGACGATGTCGCCGACGGCCCGGCTGTCGACGCTCTCGATCACGTAGCCGCCGATCGTGTCGCCGCGGCGCGGCGGACCCGGCCAGGCCGAGCTGGCGATCGCGTAGTTCGAGATCTTCACCCGGCGCACCGTGTCGGTCAGGGAGCCGGCCAGCTCCTCGAGCTGGGCGCCGAACACCTTGGCGTACACCGTGATGTCGGGTGTGACGCCGTCGCGGTGCAGCGTCAACGAGACGCCCTTGCGCCGGTGCAGGCTCTCGACCCGCTGCAGGGTAGCGCGCCCGCCCGGCATCAGATCGGAACCCGACGCCAGCTCGCCAGCACCGCCTCGAGCGACTTCAGCAGGCCGCTGTCGCCGATCGTGTCGCCGCCGACGACGCTGTAGCTGGCCGAGTAGATGTCGGGTTCGGCCTCGGACCGCAGCGCGGGGTCGCGGTCGCGGCCCGAGTAGACCAGCTTCACCTGGTCGATCACCCGCGCCTCGAGCGAGGGCGGGACGCCGGTCGGCAGGGTCCAGCCGGCGGTCAGCGTGACGACGACCTGGTAGCAGGGGTCCCAGACGACCGGGATGGTCGACGAGATCCGCTGCAGCTGCCCGCCGGCCAGCAGCCGGTAGTCGGTGCCAGAGGTCAGGGTCACGCCGTTCTCGACGACGCTGCTGACCGCCACCTTCGGCCGCCACGGCAG